>Ga0268263_1000305_pt1 | contig 96787 bp, 87 predicted proteins | sample Biomet5_FD_190358 | JGI IMG/M metagenome (GOLD analysis project Ga0268263, IMG submission 190358) | Microbial communities from bioreactor (seeded with sewage sludge) at LBNL, California, USA - Biofuel metagenome 5 (SPAdes) (version 4) | ecosystem: Engineered > Bioreactor > Anaerobic >... | reverse complement strand
ATAATCTCTTTGAGACATGGCCTTCGCTCCTGCAAGTGATGGTATGTGGTAACTCCATTTTACTCGCAGCCGCCGACCTTGTCTCCTTCTCTTTTCCTCCCCTTACCCCTACGAATAGTATAGAGCCGGATTTCAACGCAAAGGAAGAAACGCGTTCCCGGCGACAAGTCGCCGGGAACGAATTGAAAGTACGACGAGGTTTGTCAACAGCTTGGCGTACGATTGAAGGCAGGCGCGGAGCCTAGTGTCCCGCGAAGTACTTTTCCCATGCGATGCCGCTTGACGCCCCTTCGTCAGCCCGCCGGATCGACGGAGATGTTTTGGCAGATGCGGTTGTACAGGTCGGTCAGCCAGGCCTCCATCTCGTCCAGCGTCTTTTGATCCTCCGACTCGATGCCGGTGGATGTTTGCGCCTCCCGCCGGGCCTTGCTCTCGGCCAGCTTCTGCTCCAACACCGTCTTGATCTCGTCGGAGAAGCCCTTCATGTTGGACTCCCAGGCGGTGACCAGATCCATCACCTGGTCGGTCAGGCTGCTCTTGAGTTCGTCGGCCTGCTTGAGCGCCTCGTCCTTCTGCTGGATGGCAGTCTGAGCGTCGGAAAGAGCCTTCTCCTTATCGGCCAGCGAAGCCTGCGCCGCCTTGAGGTCCGACGCGGCCTGGTCGCCTATGGCCTTCGCGTCCGTCAGCTGGCCCTGCGTATCCGTCAGTTCGCCCGTCAGCTTCTCCGCCTGCGCCTTGGCGTCGTCCAGCGCGGCTTTATCCGCCGCGTGGGCGTCCGTCTCGGCCTTCAACTGATCCTTAGCGGTGGCGAGATCGCCCTCGGCCTGGGTGCGGGCGCTCTTTTCGGCCTCCAGCTGATCCTTGGCGGTGGCGAGATCGCCCTCGGCCTGGGTGCGGGCGGCCTTCTCGGTCTCCAGTTCCGCCTGCGCGGCGGTCAGCGCGGCCTGCTGGGTCTCCAGTTCCGCCTGCGCGGCGGTCAGCGCGGCCTGCTGGGTCTCGCCGTCGGCGCCGACCTTGGCCAGCGCCTGCTGCGCCTGGGACAGCGCGTCCAGCGTCTGCTGGTGGGCCGCTTTTTCGGTTTCCAACGCCGCCTGCGCGTCACTGAGCGCCGCCTTCTGGCTCTCCTGGTCGCTGCCGGCCTTCTCCAGCGCGGTCTGCGCCTGGGTTAGCGCGTCCAGCGTCTGCTGATGGGCGGTTTTTTCCGTTTCCAGCGCGGCCTGCGCGTCGGTCAGCGCCTGCTGCGCGCCTTCGGAGCCCGCCTTCTGCGCGTCGGTCAGTTTGGCCTCGGCGTCGGCGCGCGCGGCCTTCTCCTGTTCCAGCGCGGTCTGCGCCTGGGTCAGCGCGTCCTGGGTCTGGGTGAGCAGCGCCGCCTTGCCGGTCAGATCCGCCTGGGCGCTGTCCAGCGCCTTCCGCGTCTCGCTTTCGGACTGGCCGCTGGTCTCCAGCTGCTGGGTCAGTTCGTTCACCTGCTGCTGCGCGGCGTCCAGCGCGGCCTGCGTCTCGGTCAAAAGCGCCGCCTTGCCGGCCAGCTCCGTCTGGGCGGAGGCCAGGCTGTCCTTGCTCTCCCCCTCCGATTGCTGGGCGGCCGCCAGCTTGGCGTTCAGTTCGTCCACCTGCTGCTGCGCGTCCAACAGCTCGGTCTGGGTCTCCTCAAGGAGCGCCGCCTTGCCCGCCAGGTCGTCCTGGGCGGCGGTCAGCTGGGCCTGGGCGTCCTCTAAATCCGCTTTGGCGGCGGCCAGCTGACTGGTCAGGTCCTGCACCTGCTTTTGCGCCTCGTCGAGGAGCGCCGCCTTGCCCGCCAGGTCGTCCTGGGCGGTGGTCAATTTGGCGGTCAGGCCGTCCACCTGGGCCTTGGCCTCGTCGTACTGCTCGCTGGCGCTCTTGAGCGCTTCCAGCGACTTTGAATCCTCCGCGCCCTTCTGCTCAAGCTGCGTCTTCGAGGCCAGCGCCTCGTCCAGCTTGGCCTGGACGCCCTGAAGCTGCGCCTTGTAGCCGTCCGCGCCCTTTTGCGCAGCCGCGAGCTGCGCCTTGAGGTCGGACTCGCTCTTCTCGGCGGCGGTCAATTGATCCGTCAAACTGGCCGCGCTGTCCTTCGCGGCGGCTAGTTGCGCCTGCGCGTCCTGCAACTGCTTTTCCTTCTCCGCCGCAGACGCCTGCGCGCCCTGAAGCTGAGCGGTCAACGCTTCGGCCTGGCCCTTGGCCTCGACCAGCGCGTCCTGCGCCTTTTGCAGGGTGTCGGTGTTCTCCTGAAGCGCCGAGGTGCTGGTCGACAGATCCCGCCCGCGGCCCGAGGACTGGACGCCCAGCCCGACCGCCGTCAGGATCGCCGCGACCAGCGCGACCGAAAGTGCTCCGATCAGAAATTTTGTCCTTTTCCCATCGCGCTGCATGTCCCTGCCCCCCATTTTTTAGACTTGGCCCCTTCCGCGCGCTATCAGCATATGTCGCCGGGCGGCGCGGTATTTTTCTTTTCGAACCGGGCATAATACCCAGCGAGAACCGCCGGCTGAGCCGGCGCTGAGAGGAGAAATATCATGCTGGACCGTATCTCGTTGATTCTGGTCATTATCGGCGCCATCAACTGGCTGCTGGTGGGTCTGTTCTCGTTCGACGTGGTAGCCTATGTTTGCGGCGGCTCCACGGCCGTGCTCAGCCGCGTGATCTACACGCTGGTGGGCGTCGCGGGGCTGTGGTGCATTTCGCTATTGTTCCGCGAGCGGGAAGTGGAGCACGAAACCTAAGCCGGGCGCAATCGGCGCGGCCTGCGCCGCGCCTGTCCCAAACACTCTTACACAATATGATAACCAAAAGGCCTGCGAAATGCAAGCCTTTTGCTACCGTTTTTGGTAGAGCGTGTCACTTTTTGTAAAGTGTGATCAAATGAACCTGAGGCTGCGCGCCCAGGCGGAGCGGCAGCATGTAATCGCCGACGCCGTTTGAAACCAGCAGCATCGAGCCGCCGTCCTCATACCAGCCGCTCCGGTAGCGGTCGCCATAGATGGAGGAGGAGAAAAGGCCGTGCCCGAACAGCGCGATCTGCCCGCCGTGGGTGTGGCCGGACAGCACCAGGTCGGCCCAGGGCTGTCCGTCCGCCGCGGGCTGGCTGATCACCGAGGGCAGCGCGTCCGGGTTGTGGCTCAAAAGGATCACGAAGTTGCTTCCGCGCACGGCGGAGGCGACTTTTTCGATGTCCTGCCCGCCCTTCGCCCAGTCGTCCAGGCCCGCCACGATCAGCCGCTGCCCATTCCGGGTGAGCACCTTGCCGCTGTTTTTGAGCAGCGTGATCCCGCCCAGCGCCGCCGCCTCGTCCAGGCCCTGCAGTTCGTAGTCGCGATTGCCGGGCACGGCGTACTTGCCTAGCGGCGCCTCAAACGGGGAGATCAGCCGGAAGAACTGATCCCGCTTTTCGCCGAGCGCCACTTTGGCCTCCGAGAGCGCGCGGCCGGTCAGCGCGCGGGCGTAGTCTTCGATGTCCAGCGAGGAGTAGTCGCCGCCCAACAGCAACAGATCCGGCTTCAGCGCCTGCAGCTGGTTCACCAGCGCCGCCGCCTTTTCCGGGGAAGAGAGGTTTGAGACGTGCGGATCGGAGAGGAACAATACGCGGGTGCCGTCGAACGCCGCGGGCAGGCCGGAGAGGTAGACGTCCGCGTACACGACCCGGACCACGTCGGCCTCCGTCGCCATGTATCCCAAGAACAGCGCCAGCGCCAGCAAGACCAGCGCCAGCGCGCGCCAGGGCCTGTGCGATTTCCCCCTCCCCTGCGGCCGGTTCAAGCTGGATCGTCCTCCCATCGATGTTTCACGTGAAACATACGCGCGCTCCGGCGGCATTGTTTCACGTGAAACAGGACGCCGCTTGTTTTTATCAGAACCCCGCGGCACGGTAAACGGTCTCGCCCCCCACCAGCGTGATGAGCGGCGTGTAGTCGCCGTCCAGCAGCACCAGATCCGCCCGGCAGCCCAACGCGATCCGCCCGCGCTCCTTCTCGCCGATGGAATCGCACGGATACTCCGAAGCCATCCGGAGCGCCTCGGCCTCCGGCACGCCCACCGCCTTGACCATGTTGCGCACCGCGCGGTCCAGCGTCAGCGTGCTGCCCGCCAGCGCGCCGCCCTCGAGCCGCGCCACGCCGCTGCGCACCTGCACCAGGTTCGGCCCCAGCCGGTAGTCGCCGTCCGGCATGCCGGTGGCCGCCATCGAGTCGGTGATCAAGAGGCACCCCGCGGCTCCCTTCGCGCGCCAGGCCACCTTCAGCGCCGCCGGGTGCAGGTGCACCAGGTCCGCGATCAGCTGCACGCGCACCCGCTCGTCCGCCAGCGCGCCGCCCGCCACGCCGGGCGCGCGGTGGGTAAACGGCGACATCGCATTGAACAGGTGGGTCACCTGGGTGAGGCCAAAGTCCACCGCCGAGAAGAACTGCTTGCAGGTGGCGTCGGTGTGGCCGGCGCTCAGCGCGACCTTGTCCTTTAGAATCTCGATCAGTTCCAGCGCGCCCTCCTGCTCCGGCGCGATGGTCATGACGCGCGGCAGCGCTTCGTAGCCCTCGACGAGGCAGGCGTAGGCGTCCAGCGACGGCGCCTTGACGAACCGCTCCGGCTGCGCGCCCTTGCGGGCGGCGTTGATAAACGGGCCTTCGAGGTGCGCGCCCAGCACCGATGCACCGTTTGGGTTTTCCATCGCCCGCCGGATGCCCGCGAGCGCCCCCCGGGTGTTTTCCAGCGAATCGCACATCGTGGTGGGCAAAAACGCGGTTACGCCGGTGCGCGGAAGCCACGCCGCCATGCGCCGTACCGCGTCGCCGCCGTCCATCGAATCGTCGCCCGCGCAGCCGTGGATGTGCAGGTCCACGAACCCCGGCGCCAAGAGAGCGCCGCGGGCGTCCAGCTTCTTCGCGCCCTTCAGGCCCTTCCCGACCGCCTCGATGCGGCCGCCGGAGATCAAAACCTCCGCGTCCTTTAGTATCTTTCCGCCGGCCAGCACTCTGGCGTTTGTGATGATCACGACGTCCTCCCCCTTTATGTCGCGGTAACGGCTCCCCATCCATACTTTGCGCCAGCTTCTGCCAGCGTCCCCCGCCGGAGCGCGCCCGAAAACCCCGCGGGGTTTCAGCATCCGGCCCGGCTCCGGATGAGGCCTCCGGAAAACTTCACCATTGCAACCTGAAGCCGATTCCATTATAATATGAATGATATAGGTAAGCAAGCCTTGCGGCGTTTTTCATGGGGGAGGCTTCATGCAGAAGAAAACGGCGCGGCTCTCCTGGTTCGCCGTGGCGCTGGTGGTCGCGCTGATCTCGCTGCTCGCCTGGCTGATCGCCAGCCAGATCGTCCTTCGGAACACGGGCGCGCTGCGCACCAAGACGGCGCTGCCCGCGCGGCCGGGCCAGGAAATGGAGCCGCTTGAAAACGGCCTGTTATACTCCGACGGCACCACGCTGCACGCGCTGAACGGGAAAGGGCTCCAGATCTGGAGCTACCCCGCCGGCAGCGGCTCGGGCTTCTCGGTGGGCAAGGGCGGCGTGGCCGCCTGGCAGAAGAGGACGATCTCGCTTCTGTCCGGCGAACAGGGCGCGGTCTACTACAGCGGCACGATGGAGAATGACATCCTGGACGCCAGGATGGACACGCAGTACGCGGCCGTGCAGGTGGGCACCCAGCACAACAGCGTGATGCTGATCCTGGAGCACGGCGGCCGCCAGGTGGATCGGATTGAGCTGCCCAACCAGACGATTCTGGATTTTGGGTTTTTCTACAACGGCGGCCTGTTCTGGGTGATGTCGATGGACACCGAGGGCACCGTGCCCATGTGCACCATCTCCACCTACAAGCCGGGCAAGATGCTGGCGGGCGCGATCACCGACAGCCAGCAGGTGCTCTACGAGGTACTGTTCCAGTCCTCCAGGATCCGCGCGGTGGGCACCACCCACATCAAGGACTTCGACTACACCGGCCAGGAGATCGAAAAAGACCGCATCCTGGTCTACGGCTGGTATCTGATGGACCTGGACGACCAAGCGGACAACCCGCTGATGGCCTTCGTGCCGGTGGGCCAGGCGGAGAGCGGCCAGATCCAGGACGTGCGCATGATTCAGGGGCAGACCGATCACCCGGTGCGCCTGCCCTACCCTTCCAGCCGCGTATTCGCCCGGGACGACAGCATTTACGCCTTCACGTCCCAGTACGTGTCGATGTGCCGCCTGGATCAGACTACGCCCGAGACGTACCAGATGCCCCTCACCCAGGTGGACGACGTCGTGGGCATCACCAAGGACCACCAGGCCATCGTTTCCTCGGGCGGCGTGATCTACCTGGTGCCGCTGCTCCGCTAGGCGGGCCTATGAAAGGGGAGCTGACGAATGAGCATCAACATCGTGGACGTCATCCTGTATTCCATCCTGGCGCTGAGCGTGATCTCAGGCATGTACAAGGGCTTCATCACGTCGGGCCTGGCTATGGTGGGCTTCGGCGCGGCCTGGTTCGGCGCGCTCAATTTGTTCCCGAAAGTGGCGGACCTGGCTCTAAGCAATAAAGCCTTTATGAGCATGCTCAGCTATTACCTGGACCCGTCCTCGCTGTTCAAGACCGCCTCGCTGGCCTCGACGCCGGTGGCGCAGGCGGTTTCCACCACCGGCGCGGGTTCCTCGCTGCTCAATCAGGCGCTGCAGGAATTGAACCTGCCGCAGGTGATCGAGAGCGCCTTCAAAAACAACGTGTCCAACCAGCTGTTTGCGAACCTCAACCTGGCCACGCTGGCCGACTACCTGGGCCAGACGATCTGGGTGGCGGCGATCAACGTGATCGCGTTCCTGCTGATCTTCGCGCTGTGCTACCTGGTGGTGCTGCTGGTGGTGAACCTTCTGAACAACGTGTTCCGCTTCCCGCTGCTCAAGCACCTGGACTGGCTGTTCGGCGGCGCGTTCGGGCTGGCGCGGGGCGTGTTCGTGGTGATGCTGCTGCTGGGCGTCGCGCCGCTGATCCTGTCGATGCTGCCGTTCAAGGATGTGCAGACGCTGCTAAACGCCTCGAGCCTCGCGCAAAAGCTGCCCTCGAACTTCGCGGTCTCGACGATCATCTCCATGGCGTTCCCGGCGCTCACGTAGATTATCCTTCTAAATACGCCTCCGTTGCGATATAATGAACGCAACGGAGGTGATTTTTATGAAAGAGATTTCCTACACCGACGCGATGGCGCTGACCACGCAAAAACTTACGCATGGCGGCGCGTTCCTCTCGGTCGGCGGCCCGACGCCCAACACGATGACCATCGGCTGGGGCGGCATCGGCTTCTTCTGGAACCGGCCGGTGTTTTTGGCGGTGGTGCGGCAGTCGCGCCACACCCACGGCCTCTTGACGGGTTCCGGCGCCTTCACCATCAGCGTGCCCACGAAAAACGACCTGAAGCGGCAGCTGGCCTTCGCGGGCACCGCCTCGGGCCGGGATGTGGACAAGTTCTCCGGCCACGGGCTGACCGCCGCCCCCGCCCGCAAGGTGGACGCGCCCATCGTGGCCGAATGCGGCCTGCACTTCGAGTGCCAGGTGCGCCTCATGCAGGACATGACCGCGGATCGTATGGATTCGTCCGTCCTCAAGGCCGCCTACCCCCAGGGGGATCTGCACACCCTGTTCTTCGGCGAGATCCTCGCCTGCTACGAGACAGATTGAACCCCTGGGGACAGATGCAGCCACCGACACCCGCCGGTGGCTGCAAAATTCATGAGGCGCGGACCGTCACATGAAGTCGGACGGCTCGTCGCGGCGGCGCGGGTCGATCCCGATCTTCCTCAGCGTCGGGTCGTCGATCCGGATGCCCTTGACGATGTAGAAATCGTCCTCGGTGTAGATGAGCGGGTACAGTTGTCCCAGCCCCAGGTCGCAGTTGTCGTAGAGGCCGCGGTTCAGCTGGATTTTGAACACCTTCCAGGAGTGCTTCTTGATGCGGCCCGGATTCCAGCCCACATACTCGCTGACGACGGGGCTTGCGGTGCTCTTGGCCAGGTCGTACAGTTCGAAGATGTAGCCGTCGTAGATGTCGGTGCGCAGGTTGTACTTGGTGTTGTTGTACAGGAACACCTCGATGCACAGCGAGTTGCCCTGATAGTATACGCGCTTGGGGTAGGAGGAGAGGTACCCGCTCTTGCCCCTGGGCCTATTGTTCTTGATCTGGTTTGAGATCACGGTGAGCGTGGTCGTGAACTTCTTGCCGCTTCTGTTGATGGCGGTGATCTTGGTGGTGCCCAGCTTATTGCAGGTGAGTCTGCCGTCGGGCGTGATGGCCGCGACGCTCTTTTTGCTGCTGGACCAGGCGAGGCCGCTGGGCGCGCGGGTGCCGTCCGGCAGGTTGATCCAGCTGTACATCGAGTAGATGAACCCGCGGGTGGCCTTGCAGGTCTTGGGCAGTTTGTAGCTGGTGGCCTCCGGCTTGGGTACGGTGATCGTCGCCACCGCGCTGGGGCCGCTGGGAACGGAGCAGATGATGTTGACGGCGCCCGGCTTGACCGCCGTGACCAGCCCGGCGCTGGTCACCGTGGCCACCGAGGGATCGCCGCTCATGAAGGAGACCGTCTCGTCATTGTCCGCGGGCAGGGTGGTCGCCTTCAATGCCAGCGTCTGGCCGACCTCCATTTGGGCAGTTTCCGGCGAAACCGTCAGCGAGCTCACGGGGCGGAAGGTGGCGACTCTGACCGTGTAGGCCGTGGTGAAGGGTTTGCCGTCGCTGCTGAAATTTTCGCGGCCCACGCCAAGGAAGTAATCTCCCGCGTCCAGCACCATGGACGGCGTACTCGTCGGCTTCCCGAGGTACGACCCGCCGGCATCGTAAAGATACAGACAAGCGGGAAAAGCTTTGTCCGTGCAGTCGATGGCAAATGTCCAGCCGGTGCGCGCGGCCACCGTAAATTTGAAGGTGTCGGTGTCGTACATGGAGCCGATCATGCCGCCAAACGAGCCGGGCAGCGCCACCTGCTGCGCGGTGGATATCAGGTCGTTGGGCTCGGTGTCGCCGGAGATCGGCTCCACCGTGGCGGACAGAAAAACCTGCTTCGCGCCGCCCGTGTAAACGGTGAGCCAATACCAATCCTGATTCAGGTACAGCGTTCTTGAGCTGGCGCTGGCCTGCTCCAGGATGTACCGATCGCCCCAGGAAGTCAGCACGCCAAATTGCCCCGCCTGGCCGTTTTCCAGGCAGCGAATGGTCACCTTGCCGCTGGTCGTCACCGTCAGCCGACACTGGACGTAGTAACTATCTGCCGCGGATGTAAAGCTCACTCCCGCGCCGTCGGTGGAGAGCGCGGGGCCGTCGGCGCTGGCGGCCGCCGCGGTCAGCGCCAGCAGGAAAATAAGAACGAGCACCGCGAACCAAATCTTCCGCATATGAACCCTCCCCCGGTTTGCGCGGGCAATTACAACCTCATAACAATTCCGAAACCATTGTAGCAGAATTCCGGCGCGCCGTCCAGAGAATTTCCAGCGCGGAAATTATGGACAAAAACATCCGCCCGCAAGCGAGGCCTGCGGGCGGATGTCAAAGGGATTCTTTAGTCCGTGGTGTAGGGCATCAGTGCGATCATGCGCGAGCGCTTGATCGCGATGGAAAGCTGGCGCTGATGCTTGGCGCAGGTGCCGCTCATCCGGCGGGGCAGAATCTTGCCGCGCTCATTGGTGAAGCGGCGCAGGCGCGCCACGTCCTTGTAATCGATGTGTTGGACCTTGTCCACGCAGAACATACAGACCTTGCGGCGGGGTTTGCGGCCGCGCGGCCTTCTGTCGCGGCGATCGCCTTTGTCTTCGGACATGGGGAGTTCCTCCTTAAAAATGGTCAGTCCTGATGTGGGTCACAGCACGGCAGAACCGGCTGCTTTGGACAAACCTTCGGGCGGGAACTAGAAGGGCAGTTCGTCGTCGTCCTGCTCCGGGAACGGATGGGCGCCGGTCTTGCCCTGGTAGTCGTCCGGCTCGGGCGGCGGCGGCGCTTCGTCCGCGCGTCCGCCGGCTCCGCCGGAACCGCCTGCGCCGCCGATGAATTCGACTTCGTCGGCGACGACTTCGGTGACGTAGCGCTTCGAACCGTCCTGCGCATCATAGGAACGGGTTTGAATGACGCCCTCCACCGCGACTTTGCGGCCCTTGGTCAGATAGCGGGCGCACAGCTCCGCCTTCTGTTTAAAGGTCACGATCGGGATGAAATCGGCCTCCCGCACGCCTTGCTTGTTGGTAAAGCGGCGGTTGACGGCCAGCGTGAACGTGCAAACTGGTACGCCGGAAGCGGCAGTGCGCATTTCCGGGTCGCGGGTCAGGTTGCCGATCAGGATCGCCTTGTTCACGCGTTTCGCCTCCTTTGTGGGTTACACCTCGGCGACGGGTTCTGCCTTGTCCTCGGCCTCTGCGGGCGCGGCTTCAACCGGCGCTTCAGCGGGTGCTTCGGTGGGCGCAGCTTCGGCGGGCGCAGCTTCAACCGGCGCTTCGGCGGGCGCAGCTTCAACCGGCGCTTCGGCGGGCGCAGCCTCGACGGCGGCGGCCTCGGCGCGGGCTGCGGCGGGCACGAAGGGCTTCAGCGGCTCGCGCTTGGGCGGCAGCGCGCCCTCAAAGCGGGTCACCAGGTAGCGAAGAACGCTGTCTGAAATCTGCAGGTTGCGCTCCAATTCCTTGGGCAGCGCGGGCGGCGCGGTGATGTACATCAGCACGTAGTACCCTTCGGTCTTGTAGTTGATCGAGTAGGCCAGGCGGCGCTTGCCCCACTCGTCGACGCGGTCCACGGTGCCCCCGTTGGATGCGACCAGCGCGTTGAAGCGGGCGATGAGTTCCTGCCGGGCGGTCTCCTCCAGTTGCGTGTCGATGACGTACATGGCTTCATATTGGTTCATGACTTTCACCTCCTTATGGACTTGACGGCCCCGGATGTGCGCCGGGGCAAGGATGCGCTAATTTATGATTTTAGCAGGAATGCGCCGTATATGCAATGCGGTTTACCGATGTTTAACTAAAATTTTGGCGGATCACTCCATTTAGTGGAAAAGTCGGGGGCATCGCGCTTGACAGCGGTCGGGCGCCATGCTATAATGCCCCCGTCTGGAAAACAGGACACTGCGTGCGTTGCACGCGGTGTTCGTTATTTCCGGCTATTTCTTTATTCTCCGTCGCCGGAGTATGCGGGAGGGAAAAAATTTGGAAACCAACGACCTGTCCAATCAGAGCGTCGTGCTTACCCCGGACGGCAAACGGAAGCTGGAAGAAGAGCTGAACGATCTGAAGGTGGTACAGCGCGCGAAAGTGGCGGCGGACATCAAGACAGCGCTCTCCTTCGGCGACCTCAGCGAGAACGCCGAGTACGACGAGGCCAAGAACGCCCAGGCGCGGGTCGAAGGCCGCATCCGCGTGCTGGAGGAGATGCTGCGCAAGGCCGTGATCATCGACGACTCCGATCGCCCCAAGGGCGCGGTGGGCGTCGGCAGCGCCGTTCGCGTACTGGACCTGGAATACAACGAGGAGGACACCTACACCGTCGTCGGCGCCACCGAGGCCGACCCGGCGAAGCTGTTCGTTTCTACCGAATCCCCTATCGGCAGCGCGCTGATGGGCGCCAAGCCCGGCGGCGTGGTGGAAGCCCACACGCCCGGCGGCGTTCTGAGGCTGAAAGTGCTGTCGATCCTGAAAAACGCATAACCCGAGAGGAGTTTTACCCATGTCCGAAGCGCGCCCCGGGGTCCCGGAGAACGCATCCGAACAAAACCTGATCCGGATCAATAAAGTCAAGGCGCTGGAGGCGGCGGGGCGCAGTCCCTACCGGATCACGCGCTTTGATCAGACGCACCTGTCCCAGCAAATTCTTTCCGATTATGACGCGCTGGAGGGCCGGGACGTGGCCGTCGCCGGGCGCATGGTCTCCCGCCGCGTGATGGGCAAGGCCAGCTTCGCCCACCTGCAGGACGCCGCCGGCAAAATCCAGATCTACGTCCGCAGGGACGAGGTCGGCGACGCGCCGTACCAGGACTTCAAGGATTTTGACCTGGGCGACGTGCTGGGCGTGACCGGCCGCGTGTTCAAGACGCAGGCGGGCGAGATCTCAATCCACGCCACCAGCGCGATCCTGCTCACCAAGTGCCTGCACCCGCTGCCGGAGAAGTTCCACGGCCTCAAGGATACCGACCTGCGCTACCGCCAGCGGTACGTGGATTTGATCGTGAATCCCGAGGTCAAGGACACCTTCGTCAAGCGCTCGAAGATCATCCGCGCCGTCCGGGACTTTTTGGATGAGCGGGGCTACCTGGAAGTGGATACGCCGGTACTGGGCACGCTCGAGATCGGCGCGGCGGCCCGGCCCTTTATCACCCATCACAACGCGCTGGACATCGACATGTTCCTGCGCATCGAGACCGAGCTGCACCTGAAGCGCCTGATCGTGGGCGGCATGGACAGGGTCTACGAGGTGGGCCGCATCTTCCGCAACGAGGGCATGGACACCCGCCACAACCCGGAGTTCACGTCGGTGGAGCTGTACCAGGCCTATACCGACTACCAGGGCATGATGGATCTGATCGAGGCGCTGTTCCAGTTCGTGGCGACGCGCTCTGTCGGCACCACGTCGCTGACCTACCAGGGCCAGAGCGTGGAGCTGGGCGGCGAGTGGGCCCGGATGACCATGGCCGAGGCGGTTAAAAAGTTCTCCGGCCTGGATTACGAAAGCTGGACCGGCGACGAGGACGCCCGCGAAAAGCTCAAGGCGGCGGGGTATGCGGTGGAGAACACGGCGACCCGCGGCGACTGCCTGAACCTTTTGTTTGAGGCCACCGTGGAGGAGCACCTGATCCAGCCCACGTTCATCTACGACTACCCCATCGAGGTGTCCCCGCTGGCCAAGCGCAAGGCGGACAACCCGATGCTGACCGAGCGGTTCGAGTTCTTCATCGTGGGCAGCGAGTTCGGCAACGCGTTCTCCGAGCTGAACGACCCCTTCGACCAGCGGCAGCGCTTTGAGCGCCAGGTCGCGTTGAAGCGGGCGCAGGGCGCGAACGCCTCCGTGGACGAGGACTTTGTGCTCGCGCTGGAGTACGGCCTGCCCCCCACCGGCGGCTTGGGCTTCGGCCTGGACCGGCTGGTGATGCTGCTGACCGACTCCGCTTCCATCCGGGACGTGCTGCTGTTCCCCACCATGAAGCCAAGGGAATAAGTTCATCAAAGGCGGCGGTATTCGAACCGCCGCCTCATTTTCGCCAAGGAGGCGCCCCATGCCCGACACACGCATTACCAAGGCCAAGCTCAAAAACCACCTGCACTACGGCAAGTGGGTCTACATCCTGATCGCGGTCGTCGCCTGGTTCGCGGTGGACATGGTCTACACGATGACCGAGTACCGCCCGGACCGATACCACCGGGTGGACGTCCAGCTGGTGGGCAATTCCACGCTGCAGGACGCGGCGCTGGAGCAGGTGGCCCAAGCCGCGGTCGCCGCAGTCGCCCCCAAGGATCCGAAGCTGGAGCAGGTCAACCTCTACAACATCGCCTACTCCGGCGACGCGTCCACCGATATATACGGCGCGCAGAAGTACACCGTCATCCTGGCGGAGGGATCCAGCTCGATCTTCTTCGTGAACAGGGGGTTGCTGGAAAACATCGTGAACCAAGGCGGCGCGCTGCCGCTGGACCCGTATGTTGAAAGCGGAACGCTGCCCAAAGACCTCGCCGTGACGCTGCCCGAAACGGACGAGGACGGCAAACCAACCGGCAAGACCCATGTCTACGCCATCGACGCCTCCGGGCTGGGCGCCATGCTTTCCGACGACATCGGCTTTGACATGCGGGATAAGTACGCGCTGATCTTCGGCGCCTGCGTCAACCCGGACACCGCCGCCGCCGTGCTCCGGAGCCTGTTTGACCAGCTGACCGGCCCCGTGCCCAACTCCGGATTCGTCCGCAGCCTGAAAGAGGCCGCCGAGGCCCCCGCCATGCCCTGGCAGGCGACCGCCGCGCCGGAGGCGACCGCTTTGGCGGGTGCACAGCCGGCCGCATAACCTCACGCACTCCCTTTTTAGCGCATCCCGCGCGCTCCTGTTCCATCCGCCGCACCCCCTCTGAGGGCGCGGCGTTTATTGTTAATTCTTTGGGAGAGCCCTGTTTTTGGGGGAGAAACTATGATGATTCTGACCATTTCGGCAACGTTTCCAGCCAACAGATAGTCGGGAATGTAAACAATCAACTTGACAATCCGCGGCCAAACGAGTATATTTGGAATGCACGGACCATCACGATTTGCAAGGAGGCTAACCTATGAAGAAAATCCTCGCACTGACCCTCACGCTGCTGCTTGCGCTGGGCATGTTCCAGGTCGCGAGCGCGGAGCAGGGAGTAACCGTCACCATGTTCCAGCTCAAGGTGGAGATCGACTCCGCGCTGCAGGCGTTCGCCAAGCTGTACAACGACTCGCACCCGGGCGTCACCGTCAAGGTGGAGACGCTGGGCGGCGGCGCGGACTACGGCGCTGCGCTGAAGGCCAAGCTGCAGGCCGGCCAGATGCCCACCCTGTTCAACATCGAGGGCAAGGGCGGCTATGACCTGTGGAAGGACAACATGGTCGACATGTCCGATTGCGCGTGGGTCAAGGATACCGACTTCGCCTACAAGGGCGACGACGGCAAGATCGTCGGCTTCCCGGTGGCCGTCGAGGGCTATGGCCTGGGCTACAACGCCGACATCCTGGCCAAGGCCGGCATCGATCCCGCCACGCTGACCACCTTCTCGGCGGTCAAGGCCGCGATTGAAAAGCTCGACTCCATGAAGGCCGATCTGGGCCTCGACGCGGTCGTGGACATGGCCGCCTCGATCTCGGGCGGCATGTGGTGGACCATGGGCAACCACAACTTCAACGCTTATCTGACGGGCGGCCTGGACTACAACGACAGTTCGATCTACGACAAGCTGATGAAGGGCGAAGTCGACACCGAGCGCCTGACGGATTACTGCAATTACGTCAAGCTGCTGTTCGACTACGCCGACCAGAACATCCTGACCAACGGCAACTACGACGCGCAGGTCGCTTCCTTCGCGCAGGGCAAGACCGCGTTCATCAACCAGGGCAACTGGGTCGACCCCAACATGAAACAGCTCGGTGTGACCTTCAAGATGGGCTACATTTCCCACTGCTTCACCGACAAGCAGGAGATGACGGGCCTGTTCATGGCCGCGCCCAGCTGGTATTGCCTGAACAGCGGCGCCTCCGAGGCTGAGCAGAAGGCCGCCAAGGACTTCCTGGACTTCCTGGCCACCTCCAAGGAGGGCGCGGATTACATGGTCAACCAGGCGGGCATGGTGCCTGCGTTCAAGTCCGTGACGCTCAAGCCCACCGGCCAGTTCTCCGCCGCGCTGGTGGAAGCCAGCGCCAAGGGCGGCAACTACAACTGGCGCTTTGGCGCGATGCCCGACGGCACCGGCCAGAACGTGCTGGGCCCGGTGTTTGACCTGTTCGCGCAGGATCACTCCGACGTCAACGTGCTCATCAAGGATCTGACCGACGCCATCGCCACCATCCCCAACAAGTAAACGTCCTCCGCGTGCGGCGCAAGGGGAGTGCCTTGCGCCGCACGCGCAATTCTCTACCCTGGCGCGGGGGGACCTGAGGCGGTTCTCCCCTTTTCCATACACATCCAAAGGGGGTGGAACGCCTTGAAGCGAAAACTATCGATCGACCTATTGTTTATGCTTCCGTGCATGTTCGCTTTTCTGATGGTGATCATCTGCCCATTCTTTCTGGGCATCTACTATTCCATGACCGACTGGAACGGCGTGCGACAGACCATCAGCTTCATCGGCTTTGAAAATTTCCGGAGCATGTTTCATCAGCCCCAGTTTCTTTATTCGTTTATGATTACGGTGGAGTACACCGCGATCAACGTGGTGCTGGTCAACTTGGTCAGCTTTTTCCTGTCGCTGCTGGTCACCGGGCAGGCGCGGCTTCGAAACCTCTACCGGGCGGGCTTTTTTGTGCCCAACCTGATCGGCGGCATCGTGCTGGGCTATGTCTGGCAATTCCTGTTCAACAACGTGTTCACGCTGGCGGGCGCGACGATCCCGCTGCTGAGCAAATCTCTGATCGCCAGAACCGACACGGTCATCTGGGCGATGAGCTTTGTCAACACCTGGCAGTATGCCGGCTACATCATGATGATCTACGTGGCCTCGATCCAGTCGGTGCCCACGTCCGTGATGGAGGCCGCGTCGGTGGACGGCGCCAGCTACTTCACCCGGATGCGCAAGGTGCTGATCCCGATGATGGCCAACGCCTTTACCATCTCGCTGTTTTTGACGCTGACCAACTCGTTCAAACAATTCGATATGAACTTCACCCTGACCAACGGCGGCCCCAGCGCGCGCTTCATGGGCGGCGCGGTCAAGGCCAGCCAGCTCTTGGCTATGGACATCTACAACACCGCCAACGGCTCCAATAAAATGGCCGAGGCCCAGGCAAAGTCGGTCGTGTTCTTCCTGGTGCTGGTGGTGTTCTCGCTGGTGCAGGTCTACTTCAACAAGCGCAAGGAGGTGGAGATGTAATGACCTCCAAAGCCAATCCGATGGCGCTGGAAGCGGTCGGCGCCAAGGGCGGCACCTCGAAGCGGGCGGGCAAAATCGCCGTGGAGGCGGTGGGCATCCTGCTGTTCCTGCTCTTCATGATGCCCTTCTGGATGGTGGTCTTGAACGCCGCCAAGGACGCCAAGGAGATCATTTACAGCGCCGTCTCCTGGCCGTCCCATTGGAGCCAGATGTGGGTAAACATCGTCAAAATCTTCAATAACCCCACCACCGACTACTTCGGCGCGTTCATCGACTCGGTAATCATCACGTCGGTGTCGCTGGTGATCATCCTGCTGTTCTCCTCCATGTGCGCCTGGGTGCTGGTGCGCAACAAGACCAAATGGTCAACCTTCGCGTTTATGGCGTTCGTGGCGGCGATGGTCATCCCGTTCCAGGTGGTCATGTTCCCGTTGGTCCGGTGGCTGCGCATCGTGGGCGGAGGCATCGGGATTCCGCTGCTGGGCACGTATCAGGGCATCGTATTCGCGTACCTGGGCTTTGGCTGCTCGATGTCGGTGTTCATCCTACACGGCTTCATCAAGGGCGTGCCGATGGAACTGGAGGAGGCCGCGACGATCGACGGCTGCGGCCAGGCGGCCACGTTTTTCCGGATCGTGCTGCCGCTGTTGCAGCCGGTGGCGGTGACGGTGCTGATCCTGAACGGCATCTGGATCTGGAACGACTACCTGCTGCCGCTGCTCGTATTGGGCTCCAACGGCGCGGTGCAGACCATTCCGCTGGCGGTCACCGCGTTCGTCGGCTCCTACCTCAAGCAGTGGGATCTGATTCTGACCAGCGCCATGCTGGCGATGCTGCCCATCATCGTGCTGTTTCTGTTCGCGCAGAAATACATCATCAAGGGCATGGTGGAAGGCTCGATCAAGTAGATCAAATAGAAAACGCCGGGGTAACGCCGGAAATCCGTTCGCGGGTTCCCGGCGTTATCTGTTTTTTCTTTTTTTGGGCTTCGCGGCCAGTCATTCAGCCCCCGGGCGCCGTCTAACAGGCGTCATGACAAATGCTGGAAGAGGTGCCCGATGGACAAGCAGGAATTCACGGAGCGGGTAATCGCCTGTGAGCGGAGGCTGTTCCGCGTCGCCTATCTGACGCTGGGCGGCTACTGCCATTGCGAGGACGCCGTACAGGAGGCGCTGGTGAAGGCCTGGGCGGGCCGGGGCGCGCTCCGGGACCAACGGTACTTTGAAACCTGGCTCGTCCGCATTCTGATCAACGAGTGCCGGAATCTCCAGCGCCGCGCCCGGCCCGCGGCCCCGTTGCCGGAGAATCTCGCGCTGCCCGAGCCGGAGGACACCCCGCTCAGGGACGCGCTCCTGGCGCTGCACCCGAAATACCGCGCCCCCATCGTGCTCCATCACCTGGCCGGGTATTCGGTCAAGGAGGCCGCCGCCATCCTGCACACCATGCCCGGGGTGGTGCGTTGGCGGTTGGAACAGGGGAAGCGAAGGCTGCGCGAACTGCTCGGCGATGGGGAGGAATTGAAATGAAGCGCGTAACGCTGTCCAAGGCCTGCCCCCCGATGCCGCAGGCGTTTCACGACCGCATCACGGCCACCTTGGAACGATTGGAGGAAAGAGAAATGCCTAAAAGGAAGGTCTCCGCCCTGCTGATCGCGGCGCTGATCGGCGCGCTGCTCTTGGCGGGGCTGGCCTACGCCGCCACCCAAAGCGGCATATTGCGGGAGCTGTTCGGCGGCAAGGCCCCGTCCGAGGCCGCGCAGCAACTGCTGGTTCAGCCGGGCAAGAGCGCGGAGCAGAACGGCGTCCGGCTGACCGTGGACGAATACCTGCTGGACGGCAACCTGTTGCACATGACCTGCACCTTCACGTCCACCTCGGATGAACCGCTGATCTGCGGGATGGATTGGCCCAAGGTCAACGGCGTGCCGGTGGCCGGGGGTACGTTCACCCGGGGCGTCGGCATGGATGCGCTGGTGGCGCTGAAAAAGAACGCGCCCGTCACCGTGCGCATGAGCGCCATCCTCCGGGAGGACGTGGACGCCTCCCGGCCGGTGAGCATCTCGCTGGCGGGATACGCGCTCGCGCCCTTGATCGACTTGGCGCACTTCAAGGAGGACCTCTCCCCCGGCATGGACGTCTACTCGCTGTGGACGGATGAGGCGTCCACGCTCTTCGTGAAGGATGAGTCGCAGACCCAGGCAGAGATCTACGAAAAACTGGGCTACGCGAGTACCGCCGCGGCACTCCCGCTGGAAATCTCCGTATCCGCTGAAACGCTGAAAGCCGCCGTCCACACGGTGGTGGACGGCAAGGATACCTTCGACTTCCCGGAGTATACGCTCAAGGTCGTCCGGGCGGACTTCGGCGCGGCCTCCACGATGGTGGAGCTGCACCTCTACCCCAAGCGCCCCTTTAAGGAATATGATGAGGACATGAACAACGACGATCCGCTGATAGACCGAGCCTACGCGCTGCTGGCTCCGGACGGAAAGGAGCTCACCGCCGCCCTCACCGGCGGCTGGGACGGCGGCGTGATGCAAGCCGGCGAGGAGAACGGGGAGCCGCTGCACTACTGCTGGAAGGGCGATGGGAACCCCGTCGACGCGCCGGAAACTGTGACCTTCGCGCCCTATGTCTGGAGCACCGACGACTGGGGGAAACCCCACGACTACCTGCCGGGCGAGGCGGTGACGGTCGCGCTGAAAAAGTGACGCCGGCCGCCCATTCGCCGGAAAGGGTCTCCCTTTCCGGCGGATTAAAGCAGCCGCAGGCTGCCACCGCTTCCTCAAATGCCTGGAGGCGGTCGCGATAACAAAAAGGTTGAACAAGGAATCGGCCTTCATGCTCCTAAGAAGGTCGGAAAATCCGTTGTCGCGACAGCCGCCTGGCATGAGAAAACGCCGGGTCGCCCGCGAACGGGCGCCCGGCGTTCAAGCTGTTGACAAACCTCGTCGTGCTTTCAATTCGTTCCCGGCGACCCGTGCGCCGGGAACGCGTTTCCGGAATCAGTGCGCACACTGGTGGAAGAAACAAACCCTTTGGTCAGTGCGCCGCCCGGAAACGCCGCAGCGTTTCAGGCGCACGCAGTTCTTCTTCCTTTGCGCCCAAAAACCCCTCAGGGTTTTTCAACGCCCTGAACGCCGGGTCGCCCGTTCGTGGGCGCCCGGCGTTTCAACGCGCTTTTTATTTCAGCAGGAAGTTGGTCAGCGCCTTCACGTTCCTGGCGCGGTCGGGCACCAGCACCGCCATGCCGGAGATCGTCTTGGAGGTGTAGCCGCCGTCCACCGGGATGCGCAGCTGGTTGACCTCGGTGTCCTTCAGCTGGAACGCCGCCGGGGCCAGCTTCAGGATGTCGGACAGCGTCAGGTTGGTGGTCACCTGGTCCAGGTTGTCGAGAGCCAGCTTGCCCAGATCCATCATCGACATCGATTTGACCTTCTCCATCGCCTTCAGGATGATCTCGCGCTGGCGTTCGGTGCGCTCAAAGTCGCTGGAGCCCTTGCGGTACCGGGCGTAGGCCTGGGCCTGGCGGCCGTTCAGCAGCTGATCGCCGGTCTTGGTCAGCAGGTTGTCCTTCGTCTTGATGCCCCGTTTCGGGTAGGCCCTCTTGAGCACCACGTTGTCTTCCATGATGACCTTGTTGATGTAGCTCATCTGGGCCTTGGAATCGATATTGACCGTCAGCCCGCCGATCTGGTCGATCAGGTCGGCCAAGAGCGAGAAGTTGACCGCGGCGTAGTAGTCGATCTTGACGCCGAAATTCTTCTTCAGCGTCTTGATCAAAAGGTCGGGGCCGCCGAACACATAGGCCGCGTTCAGCCTGTTGTTCTTATAGCCGGGGATCTCCACGTACATGTCGCGCATGAAGCTGGTCAGCTTCAGGCTCTGGTGATCCGGATCCAGCGTCAATAGCAGCATCGTGTCGCTGCGGCCGGTCTTCTGGCCGGGGCGGGCGTCGATGCCGATCAGCAGGATCTGGGTCATCCCGTTGACCTTGTCCAGCGCGTTGGCCTCGTTTACATCCAGTTCGCTCATCAGGTCGGTGAGGAATTTTTCCTCCTCGGTCGGATTTTCGACCACGGCGTCATCGCCGGTGCCCGTTTGATCGCTGGCCAGAATTTCGTCGTCCGGATCGGGCGTGACCTTGGGGGAGGGCGTCTGGGTGGCCGACTGGGAGAGCGTCCTGAGGCCCGACATCGGGTTTGCCGGGATGATCTCCGCGGCGGCGGCCAGGCAGGCGACCAGTACAATGATGATCGCCAGCGCGAGCGCCAGAGCGCGCGGCGTCTGTCCTTTGTTCATGGGTTGTCACCTCTACACAATGAATTCGTATATTTCAGACGAATCCATGTGGACGATTGTTTCTGAAATAAGCCCGGCGCGGCCTGTTATATTCAGGAGATGGTTCAAACCGTCTGCGGGTAGAGCACGCGCACGTCCACATTGGGAAGCAGCGAACGCAGCTGGCCGGGGAGGTCGCGCCCGCCCTTTTGGGACTGGCCCATCACGATCCCGGTCGCGCCGACGGAGCGCGCGAAGGCTGCGATTTCGCCCGTCACGTCCTGAGCGCGGCGCACGGTCATCTCCGCGCCGTGGGCCGAGGAGATCTTGTAGAGCGCCTCCAGCGCCTCTCCCTCGGCGGGATTGCCCAAAAAGTTTCCGGTGAGCCCCGCCACATGCAGAACCGAGAGGCCCGCCCCCTGCTCGCGCGCCATGCGCGCGCCGTATTCGATCAACTGCTCGCAGGATTTCTGCACGGTCACGCAGACCAGCACCTGCATGACGTCCTCATCCTCCTTCCGCCACCTCGCAGCACGTGATGAACTTGCCGTACGAGGTCACCTTTAACCGCTGGCCCGGCTTAAAATCGCGCCGCGGCTTTTCGTCGTCCCAGTAAAACAAAACGTTCACATCCTGCCCCTCGTCCAGCATCAGGTCGTGCACCAGCACGCCATCCACCATCCGGGACTGATCCGCCTGGGACACGTAAATCCCCTCGGTCTCGCGGCTGAGGCCCGTTTGCATATCCCTCAGGAACTTCAGGTACGCGCTCCAGGGCGACACCTTGAGCGCGCTCCAGCTGTACGCCGCGCAGCCGCCCAATATCGCCGACGCCATCGCCAGCCACTTGATCCGAAAGACCATCCCGGCGACCACCAGCAAAAGCGCCGCCCCGCCGATCAGCAGGGCGACGGTGAGCGCCCGCTTTCGCGCGGCCTCCGTTTTTTTAAGATCCTCCTCGCCGTACACCTGGCGCGCCTCCTTACGTTGTTTGGGCCCGCCTTCACTATACGCCCGGCGCCCCGGGAAGTAAAGCAAAGGCGAAGATTCTTCACAAATTTTTTGAAATCTCGTCCAGAAGCGCCTGCCGCTCGTTGGGCGCGCCCGCGGTCACGCGGCCCAATAGCCACCGGAGCGCCTCGCCCACCTGCGGCCCCTTCAGCCCCAGCGCCGTGAGGTCCCGCCCGTCCACCGCCAGCTGGCGGATGGTGACGCAGGCGCCCGATTCGATCAGCCCCTCCAGCGCCGCGCCGTCCGCGCCCAGCGCCTGAAACAGCGCCCGCGCGTCCTCCGGCCCCAGCGCGCCCAGCGCCCGCGCCGCGTCCGGGGCCTGGTTGGCGTTCAGCCAGCCGATCAGCTTCACGGCCCGCCGGGCGGTATTCCCCGGCAGCCGGAGCGATTCCAGCGCGGCTTCCGCCCCTTCACCCAGCGGGGCGAGCAGCGCCGCAAGCCTTGCCGCGGCGTCCTTGGGCGCGCGCGAAAGCATCCCGAGCGAGCGCGCCCAGGCATCCTCCGGGATTGCCTTCAGTTCCGGCAGCGCGGCCTCCAGCACCTCCCGGTGCGAGCGCGCTACGGGCGCGGCGCCCGCGCCCAGCAGCAGCCCAAGGGTTTCTGCGCCCACCCGCTCCCGCGCGACGAAGGCCAGCGAATCCTTGAGCTTTGTCAGCGCGCGGGCGGTCCCCGGCTCGATTTCAAAGCCCAGCCGGGACGCGAAGCGCAGCGCCCGCAGGATGCGCAGCGCGTCCTCGGCAAAGCGCGCCTCCGGGTCGCCCACCGCGCGGATCAGCTTGCCCTCGATGTCCTTTTGCCCGCCCATCGGGTCGATCAGCCCCCGGGAGGGCGAAAAGGCGATGGCGTTGGCGGTGAAGTCCCGCCGCTTTAAATCCTCGATCAGGCTGATGGTAAAGCGGACGTCCTCCGGGCGGCGGTGATCCAGGTATTTCCCATCCACCCGGTAGGTGGTGATCTCAATCGCCATGCCGCCTGAGACCAGCGTCACGGTGCCGTGGGGGAGGCCCGTCGGCACGATGCGCTCGCCCGCCAGCGCCCGCATGACTTCCCCGGGCGCGGCGGAGGTCGCCAGGTCGTAGTCCTGCGGAATGCGGCCCATCAGGTCGTCGCGCACGCAGCCGCCCACCGCCACCGCCTCGTGCCCGGCCGCCTCCAGCCGCTCGATGGCAGAACGCACCGCCTCCGGCAGATCCATCCGGTCACCTCCCTGTCCCACTCTTATTGTATACGCACAAAGAACCCGGTTCAAGCATTCGCGGCCGCCACCCATCTTAAATCTTCATTTGATTTCCGGACTTCACTTTGCTAAAATGATTCGACAAAGGGAGTGAGGCGCGTGGACAAAGAGGCCAAGGCCATCGTCACGGTGCTGGGGCTGGACCGCAAGGGCATCATCGCGGGCGTCAGCCGGGTGCTGTACGAGCACAACGTGAATATACTGGACATCTCGCAGACGGTGCGGTCGGACTACTTCAATATGATGATGGTGGTGGACGTATCGGACCCGGACTGCGCGTTCGAGCTTTTGTCCACGGAGCTCACCTCGCTGGGCGGGCGGCTGAGCCTGCAGATCCGCATCCAGCGCAGCGATATTTTTGAAGCCATGCACGAGATATAAGGAGCGGCCATGTTCAGTTCCAATGAAATTCTCGAAACCCTGCGCATGATCGACCAGGAAAAGCTGGACGTGCGCACGATCACGATGGGCATTTCGCTGCTCGAATGCGCGGACGACAACGCGGAGGCGCTGGCGAAAAAGGTGTACGACCGGGTGACCCGCTCGGCGGAGCACCTGGTGGAGGTGGGAAACGCCATCGAGCGGGAGTACGGCGTGCCTATCGTCAACAAGCGGATCTCTGTGACGCCGGTATCGCTGATCTCCGGCGCGATCCGAAGCCCGATTCCGCTGGCCCGGGCGCTGGACAAGGCGGCGGAGGCCACGGGCGTCAACTTCATCGGCGGCTACACGGCGCTGGTGCCCAAGGGCATGACCCGGGCGAACCGGGCGCTGATCGAATCGCTGCCCGAGGCGCTCTCCGAGACGAACCTTCTGTGCGCGTCGGTCAACGTGGGCTCCACCCGGGCGGGCATCGACATGGACGCGGTGCGCCTATGCGGCGAGGCGGTCAAGCGCACCGCGGAGGCGACGGCGGACAGGCAGGGCCTGGGCTGCGCGAAGTTGGTGATCTTTGCCAACGCCGTGGAGGACAACCCGTTTATGGCGGGCGCGTTCCACGGGCCGGGCGAGGGCGACAGCTGCATCAACGTGGGCGTCAGCGGGCCGGGCGCGGTCAAGTGCGCGCTGGAAAAGGTCAAGGGCGAGCCGTTCGACGTGGTGGCCGAGACCATCAAGCGCACGGCGTTCCGGATCACCCGCGTGGGCCAGCTGGTGGCGCGGGAGGCGTCCAGGCGCCTGAACGTGCCCTTTGGCATCGTGGATCTGTCGCTCGCGCCGACGCCGGCGATGGGCGACTCCGTGGCCCACATCCTGGAGGAGATGGGCCTGGAGAAGTGCGGCACCCACGGCTCGACCGCGGCGCTGGCGCTTTTAAACGACGCGGTGAAAAAGGGCGGCGTGATGGCCTCGTCCCACGTGGGCGGCCTCTCCGGCGCGTTCATCCCGGTCTCGGAGGACATCGGCATGATCGAGGCCGCCGCCTGCGGCGCGCTGACGCTGGACAAGCTGGAGGCGATGACCGCCGTATGCTCGGTGGGCCTGGACATGATCGCGCTGCCCGGCGACACCTCCGCCGCCACCATCTCCGCCATCATTGCGGACGAGGCGGCCATCGGCGTCATCAACAACAAGACCACCGCGGTGCGCGTCATCCCCGCGCCCGGGATGAAGGCGGGCGACCGCGTCGAGTTCGGCGGGCTCCTGGATTCCGCGCCGGTCATCCCCGTCCACCCGTTCGGCGCCGTGGCCTTCATCGCCCGCGGCGGACGCATCCCCGCGCCGCTGAACAGCCTGAGGAACTGAAAGAAATATATCAGCGAACGCCCGGCGCGCTTGCGAAGCGCCGGGTTTTTGCGTACAATGGCGCTGTATACAATCAATACGGACACACGGAGGAACGGTCATGGTCAAGATCGCCTATCAGGTGTATTCCGCCCGCGACGAGGCGGCGCAGGATCTGGGAAAAGTGCTGAGGCAACTCAAGGCGCTGGGCTATGAGGGCGTGGAGTTCGCCGGGTTCTACGGCAAAAGCGCCCAGGAAGTGAAGGGGCTGTTGGACGAGACCGGCCTTATCGCGGTGTCCAGCCACGTGCCCTTCCGCGAGATCGAGCAGGATATGTTCGGGGTGATCGCCTACCACCTAGCGATCGGCTGCAAGTGGATCGCGGTGCCCTACCTGCTGGACGAAGACCGGCCGGGGCAGCCGGGCTTTGCGCGGGTGATCCGGGTGATCCACTTTTTCGCGAGGCTTTGCCGCGAGGCGGGCATCGAGCTGTTGTACCACAACCACGACTTTGAGTTCGCACCGCTCTCCGGCTGCTACGCGCTGGACTTCCTCTATGACGCCGTGCCGGAGCGCCTGCTGGGCACCGAGATTGACACCTGCTGGGCGCGCTATTCCGGGCTCGACCCGGCGGAGTACGTGAAGAAATACGCCGGCCGCTGCCCGATCGTGCACATGAAGGACTACGTGTGCGACGAGCCCACCGCCCCCTGTCGGCCGCGCCCCGCCTCCTTCGCCTTCCACCCGGTGGGCAAGGGCATCCAGGACGTGGAAAAGATCGCCCGCGCGGCGGCCGAATCCGGCGCGAAGTGGCTGGTGGTGGAGCAGGACATGCCGTTTGCCTCCCCGATGGAGGACGCCAAGGCCAGCCTCGAAACCCTCAGGGCGATCAAGGGCATCTAATATTCCATCATAACGATCAGCCCGCGCTTTCAGGATGAAGCGCGGGCTGTGCTTTTATCTCTCTTCTGCAAAGTTTTTTGATCCAACTTTTTTTCAAAAAAGTTGGCCGCCGTAAGGCCGTTCCCTTCGCCTCCCTACTCCCCCCTCAGCTTCTTCGCGCAGCGCTCGACGGCGTCGCGGCTGTCGCCCCAGGGCTTGTCCTGGTTGCGGTAGTCGTGCTTCTGGGCGAACCAGTCCACTTCGCGTGCGAGGCGCTCGAGGTTTTTGGTCTCCGCCGCGTCCAGCGCCGAGAGAAATTCCTTCAGCGCCGGGCCGGAGAGCGCGCCGGGGGCCTCCTCACGGATCATCTCGTAATGGGGCAGGCAGAAGCCCTTGCCGTCTGTCAGCAGCGGCTTAAAATCTTTTTCCGTCTTCCAAAGCGCCGCCACCGTCAGCGCGTAGCGGCGCATCGTGTTTTCCAGCCTTTCGCACAATACGCAGCCGAAAACTTGCCCGCCGCTGGGCGCTTCCTTTTTAAAGAGCAGCCGTTTTTGGGGCGCCGGCCGGGTTTGCAGTTTTTTTAGGACTTCCTTCAGGTGGGAGGACTCCATCAGCGCCAGCCCCAGCCGGTTGTTCCGGTCGAACAGCATTTTCAGGTGCTTTGCGCAGAACCCCTTTTGATTGACCTCCAGGCGCGTGGACACCTCCATCACCGACCCGCCCAGGAAGGAATCCACATAAGCCGCCTCGTTCGTCTTTTTCAGCGCGCACAGCGGACATTCCCCACCCCCGCGCATCGCCTCCAGCACCGGGGCCGTGTCCAGATGCTGCCTCAAGCGCTCGCCTCCTTGTTCTCCCCATCATACCAGATTGTCCTGCCCTCCGCAAGCCGGGCATACAATGGCGGGGGAAGCGCGGGCTTCCCTGAAAGGGGAGAAGTCTTATGAAGCGCGTGCGCGTCCGGCGCGACCACCCCTACGCGCCGGCCTGGACGCTGGTGATGCTGCTTGTGGCGCTGACGATGTACCTGGTCACCGAGGGCATGGCCTCGCCGGGGCAGCAGGCGGTCTCGGCGCCGGTGGAGCAGGTGACCTGGGAGCTTTCCCCGCTCTCGGTCAGCCTGATCGTGCTGTCCCGCGCGGGGGATGAGGCGGCGGCGCGCATCGAGGCGGCCCGGTACGTGGCGCGCGGCGCGGCGGGCTACATACTGCCCGGCTCGAACGAGTACCTGATCGTCGGCGCGGCCTACGATTCCGCCGGCGAGGCCGCCAAGGTGATGAAAAAGCTCGAGGACGAGGAGAAGCTCACCGCCTCCGTCGCCACCCGGGAGGCGGCCGGGCTCACCGTGCGGCTGACCGGCTCCCGCGCCCAGGTGGACGCGCTGATCGGCGCGGAGAAGGCGCTCCGGGACGACACCGGGCGGATGGGCGAGGCGGCGTTTTCGCTGGACGCGGGCACGCTGCAGCTCTCCGGCGCGCGGGAGGCGCTGCTTGCCGCCCGCGCCGAAGCCAAAAAAGCCCGGGAGACGCTGCAAAAGGCCGAGGGCAGCCAGCCCAACCAGGCGTCCGAGGGGCTGGTGCAGCTGCTGCTAAGGCTTGAGGACGCCTGCGCCACGATGCTCTTCGACGCCCAGACATCGCCCCTTTTCTTTTCAAGCCAGATGAAGTATAATCATATTGATCTGCGCCTGAGCCATATCGATTACATCAATCGCCTGGCCGCCGGCTGAGAAATCCCCCGCGTGAGGATGATATCTATGAGAGCCGATGAAATCGTTCGCCTGCTGGACGCCACGGTGCTCTCCGGCAAACTTCCCGAAGGCGAGGTGCAGGCCGCCTGCGGCAGCGACATGATGAGCGACGTGCTGGCCAACCCGAAGGAGCGCATGGTGCTCTTGACGGGCCTTACCAACATGCACGTGGTGCGCACCTGCGAAATGCTGGACGTGATGCTGATTGTGTTCGTCCGCGGCAAGGTCCCGCCCAAGGAAGTGCTGGAGATGGCGAGCGACCTGGGCATCGCGGTGGCCGGCACGCCGCATACGCTGTACGAAGCGTGTGGGCGGCTGTACGCGCACGGCCTGCCCGGCGGGGCGAGGGGATAAAGAGGGCGATGAAAATCCGCTGCGGCGTCTTTTCATCGAGGGCGTTGAAATCCGCTGCGGCGTCTTTCAACGCATAGAAGAGGAACTGCGCGGGCCTGAAACGCTGCGGCGTTTCCGGGCGGCCCGCTGACTTGTGGAATTGTTTCCTCCACCAGTGTGCGCACTGGTTATGGAAACGCATTCCCACCGACAAGTTGGTGGGAATGAATGAGGTCGGAGGGTCGCACCGGTCGGCGGGAATGAATGAAGCCGGGAAAGCAGGCGGGTCGCCGGAAGCGATTGAAGCCGGGGGTTACGGCCCTCCTCCCGCCATCCATGTATTGCCGTAGAGGGGATAGCACTTCATGGAAAACGGAAGCGTGGCGCTCAGGGAGGTCTACCCTGTGTGCTCGGGGGATTTTGCCGCCGCCGGCGAGGCTTCCCGGAAGATCAAGGCGCTCCTGAAGAAGCTGGGCGTGGATTCGGGCGTGGTGCGCCGGGTGTCCATCGCCGCCTACGAGGTGGAACTGAACCTGGTCATCCACTCGCTGGGCGGGGAGATGGAACTGGTGGTTCGGCCCGATTACCTGTTTTTGAACGTGAGGGACGTGGGCCCGGGCATCCCGGATATCGATCTTGCGATGCAGGAGGGCTATTCCACCGCCTCCGACGACGTGCGCATGATGGGCTTTGGCGCCGGCATGGGCCTGCCCAACATGAAGCGAAACGCGACCAGTTTTACCATCCACTCCGAGGCCGGGGTGGGTACGACCATCGAGATGGGGTTTAAATTATGACGAGCTACATGCACTCGGTGACGCTGGACAAGTCGAAGTGCGTAGGCTGCACCAACTGCCTCAAGCACTGCCCCACCGAGGCGATCCGCGTGCACGGCGGGCGCGCGCACATCATCGAACAGCGCTGCATCGACTGCGGCGAGTGCATCCGCCAGTGCCAGCACCACGCCAAGGTGCCCACCACCGATCCGATGGCCGCGATCAACCGCTTCCCCTACAAGATCGCGCTGCCCGCCCCCGCGCTGTACGGCCAGTTCAAAAAGCTCCCCAGCCTGTCCGCGGTGGCCCAGGGCCTCCGGATGATGGGCTTTGACGAGGTGTACGACGTGGCGCGCGGCGCGGACATCGTCTCGATGGCGGTGCAGGAGCGCTTAAAGCAGCCGGATTGCCCGCGCCCGCTGATCTCCTCCAGCTGCCCCGCCGTGGTCCGGCTGATCCAGATCCGCTTCCCGGAACTCCTCGACAACATCGTGGACGTGCGCTCGCCGATGGAGATGGCGGCGGTCAGCGCCCGGCGCGAGTTCTGCGAGAAGAATCACGTCAAACCCGAGGAGGTCGGCTGCTTTTTCATCTCCCCCTGCGCCGCCAAGATGACCGCCATCCACCGCCCGCTGGGCCACGAGACCACCGCGGTCGACGGCGTGATCTCCATCGTCGAGGTGTTTGGGCTCTTGTCCACCAACATCCGCAAGGCCCCGCCCGCCGTGGACGAAAAGGGCGAGGCGTTCCGCGCCACCGGCCTGGGCCTCGGCTGGGCCAAGACCGGCGGCGAGGCGCTGGCCGCGGGCATCGAAAACGCGCTGGCCGTGGACGGCATCGACCAGGTGGCCAAAGTGCTGGAGGAGATCGAAAACAACCGGCTGCCGGAACTGACCTTCTTTGAAGGCCTCTCCTGCGTGGGCGGCTGCGTCGGCGGCCCGCTGACGCTGGAAAACGGCTTCATCGCCCGCAACCGCATCCGAGACCTGGTGCGCCGCCTGCCCGTCCAGCGCCCCGACGAGAACATCGCCCGGGCCGAGTTCGAATCGCTGCGGGGCAACCTGTACTTCGACAGCGAGATCAAGCCCATCAAGGCCATGCAGCTGGACCACGACCTGCAAAAGGCGCTGGCCATGATGGACCAGATCGAGGAGATCCGCCAGCGGCTTCCGGGCCTGGATTGCGGCTCCTGCGGCTCGCCCACCTGCCAGGCGCTGGCGGAGGACATCGTCGGCGGCTTCGCCCACGAGACCGATTGCGTGTTCGTATTGAAGGAGCGCGTCCGCGAGATGGCGAAACAGATGGTGTCCCTCTCTGAGAACACGAGATTGTAGCGGCTTTTCATAGGAGGCTTTTATGGATATTCAGGGCTTGATCGCATTGACCGGCGCGAAAAACCTCACCCCGGGCGCGGACTTGGCCCGCGAGGTCAAGTGCGGCTACTGCTGCGACCTTTTGAGCTGGGTCATGGCCCACGGCAAGCCCGGCATGGCCTGGGTCACCGTGCAGACCCACATGAACGTGATCGCCGTCGCCACCCTGATGGAGATGGCCGCCGTGATCGTGCCTGAAAATATCCAAGTGCCCCAGGACGTGCTGGGCCGCGCGGCCCCGGAGGGCATCGCCGTATTGTCCAGCGAAAAAACCGCCTACGAACTGTGCGGGCTGATGTACGAGGCGGGAATCAAAAAAAGCTACCCTGCCGTATTTCGAGTCGGAGTCGAAAGACTGTGAGTTTACGGCCATCTTACGTAGGCGCGGGGGCTGAAACATTTCCTCCAGCATCTTCTCGCTGTAGCGTGCCTGCCGCGCACCGCATGTGCGCGTGGCTTGAAAATGCGGGATACGACGAAAGCAATCCGGATCACCTGTGGTCGCGCCCCTCGCGGGCGCGTGGCTTGAAACTTGATGTGTCCATCGTGGCCTATCCGGCCTACCCGGTCGCGCCCCTCGCGGGCGCGTGGCCTGAAAGTGTCTACATCCAAAATCTGGCACATACCAGCCACGCTACGCCCTCGCGGGATGCTTGAATGAAGACCCGCTGCATCCGCGAAGGGAGAAATATGCGCGCCTACTGCGATCTGCACCTGCACTCGTGCCTGTCGCCCTGCGGCGACGAGGCGATGACCCCCGGAAACATCTGCGGGATGGCGCGCCTCAAGGGGCTGGACCTGATCGCCGTCACGGATCACAACACCGCCCGGCAGCTTCCGGCGGTCGAGGGCTGCTGCCGGGAGATGGGCGTGAACCTGCTGCCTGGGATCGAATTGAACACCCGGGAGGAAGTGCACCTGCTGGCCTACTTCCGGACGGTTCCGGACGCGCTGGCCTTCTCCGACCGGATCTACGGCCTCCTGCCCGACATCCCCAACATGCCGGACTTCTTCGGGCGGCAGGTGGTGATGGACAAGGAGGATCGGGAGACCGGCGCGGAGCCGAAGCTGCTCATCTCCGCGCTGGACATGGACCTGGACGCCCTCGTCCGGGAGATTCGCGCGCACGGCGGCCTTCCGGTTCCCGCCCACATCAACCGCGGCTCCAATGGCATTTTGAACGCGCTGGGCTTTCTGCCGCCCGGCGCGGATTTCGCGGCGCTGGAGGTGACCTTAGGCCTGCCCTGCCCCGGCGATTTCTCCAAATGGAAGATCCTGCACTCCTCCGACGCCCACCGGCTCGAGGACATGTTCGAGCGTGTGTTTTCATTGGAACTGCCGGAACCCACCGCGGACGGGTTCTTCGCGGCCTTAGAAAGCCCTCAGCGTTAAAAATCCGCGAGCGGCTTTTCAACCGCCCGCCTTTCCCCCGCCATGCAAGCGCCTTGTGAAATCTGATACTAATTCCAAATATGACTGCATCGTCGCAGGGGATCTTTTCGCGCAGGACTGTGTCGCTCTCCGCTCGATGTAACGTCGCTACGCCTCGCTCCGGCTCCTTGTCCTGCATCGAAAATCCCTCCCTGCTTTGGATGCATGAATATTCTCCGTTAGTATAATTGTGTTTTTTCCAATTATACGGTATAATATTTAAAAATTGCACTTCTGGAGGCGTTGCTTGCACAAAAAGCGCGTGAAAGCGCCGGGCGTTCGCCGCGTTTCCTGGGCGGCGGCCGCGCTGCCCGCGGCGTTCGCGGTAGCCACGCTGGCGCTTTTGTATCTGGCGGAGTACAAGTGGAACCTGGGTCAGCTGCCCAGGGCCACAACCACCGACGCCGTCTCCGATGTGGCGCCGGTGGGCGCCGTGCGCGTCACCGAGGTCATGTCCTCCAACAAGACCGCCGTGGCCGACGAAAACGGCCTGTACCCCGACTGGGTGGAAGTGCACAACGCCGGGAGCGAGCCGGTGGATGTGACCGGCTGGACGCTGACCGACGACATCAAGCGGCTCGTGCCGTTCACCTTCCCGGAGATGACGCTTGAGCCCGACCAGTACGTGGTGATCTACTGCGACGACGGCCTCAAGAACACCTCCGGCTACCCATTCCACGCGCCGTTCAAGCTCAGCGCCCAGGGCGAGCAGGTGCTGTTGTTCGATAAAAAGGGCGACATCATGGAGGCGCTGACGGTGCCCGCGCTCGGGGCCAACCAGGTCTACTGCCTGACCCCGGAGGATCAGTGGGCGGCGAGCGGCCAGTACACCCCCGGCCGGCCCAACACGAAGGAGGCTTTTGCCGCCGGCGCGGGCGGCCAGGCGGCGAGCGCCGTGAAGCTGAACGAGCTGATGGCCGACAACGAAAGCTACGCCGGGCGCAGCGGCGTCTACGACGACTGGATCGAGCTGTACAACGATTCCGACCGGCCGGTATCGCTCTCCGGCTGCGCGCTGTCGGACGACCCCGAGAAGCCGCTCAAGTGGCGCTTTCCGGAGGGCGCCGTGATCGCGGCGCGGGGGTACCTCGTGGTCTACGCCTCCGGCCGCGGCGATACGAAGCTGGACGCCTCCTTCCGGCTGAACCCGGAGGGCGAGACGGTGCTGCTTTCGGACGCCAAGGGGCGGCTTCTGGACAAGGCGGAGTATGGCCTGCTGGAATCCGACCGCTCCTTCTCAAGAAGCGGCGACGGCTGGACGGATTCCCTCGCGCCCACGCCGGGCCTTGCCAACACCCGGGACAGTGCGGCCCAAGAGGACGCGCTTTTGGCCTCCGCCAACGCGGTGCGGGTGTTCCTCAATGAGGCGGCGGCCTCCGCCCGGCAGCAGGGCAGCGCCAAGTCCGCCCCCGACTGGGTGGAGCTGTACAACCAGAGCCTGAAAACCGTGGATCTCTCCGGCTACGGCCTGTCGGACGACCCGGACCGCCCCCGCAAGTGGCGGTTCCCGAAGGGGACGTCGCTGCCGGCGGGCGGCTACCTGAAGGTGCTGCTGAACGGGCGGAACAGGGCTGATCTTTCGAGGAACGCCTTCGCCGCCAACTTCAAGCTGTCGCTCTCCGGGCAGGAGACGCTGGTGCTCGCCAGGCCCGACGGCGCCATCCTGGACCGAATGCCTTTGCTCAGCCAGTACGGCGGCGTCTCCTACGGCAGAATCAGCGGCAAGGATGGCTTTTTTTATTTGGAGAGCCAAACGCCCGGCGCGGTCAACACCCAGACCGCCTGCCTGGGCCGGGCGCCGGAGGTGGCGTTTTCGTCGCCCGGCGGCTGGTTCACTTCCGGCGCGGTGTCGCTCACGCTGTCCGCGCCCGAGGGCGCGACCATCCGCTACACGCTGGACTGCACCGAGCCCACCGAATCCTCAGAGGAGTACCAGCGGCCCATCGAGATTTCGTCGAACACCATCGTCCGCGCCCGCGCCTTCCGGGACGGCTTCCTGCCCTCGCTGGTGGCGACCCGGAGCTACCTGTTCGGCGAAAAACACGCGCTGAACGTGATCTCGCTGGTGGCGGACCCGGCGGGGCTGTTCGACCCGGTCAAGGGCCTGTTCGAGATGGGGCCGGAGAAGCTCAGATACCCCTACAAGGGCGCCAACTTCTGGCAGGACTGGGAGCGGGCCGCGAACCTTGAATACTTCTCCGCCGACGGCAAGGCCATCCTGTCCCAGGGCGTGGGGCTGCAGTTGCAGGGCCAGTACAGCCGCATGCAGGATCAGAAGGCCTTCAAGATCTCCGCCCGGAACGCCTACGGGCTGAACCGCTTCCGCGCCGCGCTGTTCCCGAACCGGGACTACGCCCAGTATAAGTCCTTCATCCTCCGGACTTCCGGGCAGGACTACAACAAGACCCGCTTTCGGGACGCGCTCCTCACCTCGCTGGCCGCGGCCACCTCCGTGATGTACCAGGACGCCCGGCCGGTGGCGGTGTACCTGAACGGCCAATACTGGGGCCACTACAACATGCGCGAGCGGCTGCACAAATATTCCATCGCCCAGCGCATGGGCTGGACCAAGCCGGATGAGATCGACATCGTCAAGGCCAACGACTCGGTGATCCAGGGTTCGGACAGGACGTTCCAGCAGCTGATGGACTACGTGGACGAGCACGGCGTAGAGACCGGCGCGGACCTTCGCTACGTGGAATCCAGGATCGACCTTCAGAACTACCTGGAGTACATCGCGCTGGAGACCTTCATCGGCAACACGGATCTTCTGAACATCCGGCGCTACCGCTCGGACGAGGGCGACGGCCGCTGGCGGTGGATCCTCTTCGACACCGACTGGGCCTTCTACACCGACACGGACTCCTTCCGCCGCTGGCTGACGCCGGGCGGCATGGGGTCGGGCAACAAGACGGACAATTCGCTGTTCGTGGCGCTGATGAAGAACAAGGCGGTGCAGGCGAGGTACCTGACGCTGCTGGGGAACCTCATGGCCGATGACTGGACCACGGAGAAGATTTTGGAAAAGTCCGACTGGTGGAAGGAGACGCTCTACCCCGAAATGCCCGCCCAGACCGAGAAGTGGGGCGGCAACGAGGCCGGTTGGCTCGCCTCCATCAAGGCGTTCAACAATTACGCCAGGGAGCGGCCGAAGAAGCTGCTTATGTACATCCAGCAGTACACCGGCTATTCCAACGACCAGATGCGCGTCTACTTTGGCCGGGTCATGGCCGAGATCGCGAAGGGGTAACGAAATGCTGCGCATGCCTCGGCATGAGATCAAGTTCTTCCTGAGCCTGACCGACGCGGTCTGGCTGTCCTCAAAGCTCGCCGCCGCGCTGAACCGGGACGCAAACGCCGGCCCCGACGGCAGCTACGGGGTGCGCTCGCTGTACCTGGACGACGCCTACGACAGCGCCTACTACGACAAGGTGGCGGGCAACGCCTCCAGGGACAAGTACCGGGTGCGCATGTACAATTTGGACGACCGGGTGATCTTGCTCGAGCGCAAGCGCAAGCTGGGCGATTTGATCCAGAAGGACAGCGCGCGGATCTCCCGCAGGATGGCCGAGCGCATTCTATCGGGCGACCCCGCCGGCTTCGAGTTGGTGGACAACGCGCTGGTCAGGGACTTGTATCGGGAGATGCGCGTAAAGCTCCTCCGGCCCGTGGTGCTGGTGGACTACGCCCGGGAGGCCTTCTGCCACCCGGCGGAGAACGCCCGCGTGACCATCGATCGGTACCTGCGCGCCGGGCCGCGCACCGCTCTGTTCGACCCCGCCGCGCCCACGCTGCCCGCGCTGGACGCGGATCAGGCGATCCTGGAGGTCAAGTTTGACCGGGTGCTGCCGGAAACCATCGCTTCCCTCCTCTGGGACGCCCCGGCCACCCGCTCCGCCATCTCCAAATACGTGGCCTGCCGCCGGTTTGAACCGCTTCGCTAATCCACTTCCGCCCCAAGGAGGTTTGGAGGGCCGCGGCCCTCCAAGGTTTGATCATTTGTGCCGGCTTCGCCGGCGCAAATGGATTCCCCAGAGGTCGCGCTTGCCCGGCCGGTGGGGAATCGGTTCCGCCCGCCCGGATTGCGCCCGGAATTTCCCTCAGGGAATTCAGCAATCCGGTCCCTCGTGCCCTATGCGATCACTTACGCTGCAGGCGAAAGCGATCGCCACTACGAAGGAGGCTCCCCATGAACAACATCACCAAGCTGGACCTGAGCAACATGTCCATCACGCCCAGCTCCACCGGAACCATCCTGTTTTCGATGCTGCTGGCCTTCGCGGTGGGCCTGTTCATCTTCTGGGTGTATAAGGTGAACTACAAGGGCGTGATGTTCAGCCAGAACTTCGGGCTGACGCTGGTCATGATGACCTTGATCACCACGCCGGTCGTCATGTGCATCCGGAATTCGATCCAGCTTTCGATGGGCATGGTGGGCGCGCTGTCGATCGTCCGCTTCCGCACCGCCGTCAAGGATCCGCTGGACACCGCCTACATGTTCTGGTCGCTGACGATGGGCATCCTCCTGGGCGCGGGCCAGTTCTACCTGGCGGGCCTGGCCACCGCCGCGGTGGCGGTGCTGGTGTTCGTCCTGAACCGGATCACGATGAAGGCGCCGGACAGCTTCCTGTTGGTGGTGCGGTGCGCGCCGGGCGCGGAGGGCGCGGTGATGAACGTCGTCAAAAGGGGCATCAAGCACCAGAAGATGAAGAGCCGCACCGTGACCGCCTCCGGCAGCGAATTGACGCTGGAGGTGCGGGTGGACCGGCAGGAGGCGCTGCTAAAAAACCTGATGGCCACCGAAGGCGTCCGGGACGCCACGCTGGTGGCCTACCAATCCGAAACACTGTGAAATTAAAAAGGAGAATCCAGAATGCACGAATTTGTCGAGATCCTGTCCAGCCCGGCCATGCAGATCGCGATGGGCGCGATCTGCGTGGTGCTGATATTTCTTGCGGCCTGGCGGCTCCGCTCCCATGCGTTTGAGGCGAAGCTGAACGAGGTGCAGCATGCGCTGTCCGACCAGTTCCAAGGCGCCCGCGGCGAGGCCGGCGGCGAGGCTCAGCGCTCCCGGGAGGAGATGGGCGCGAACCTGCGCGGCATGAGCGATTCGGTCGCCCGGGTGATGGGCGAGATGGGCCGCACCCAGCAGGTGCAGCTGGACGCGTTCGCCGGGCAGCTGCGCGAACTGGGCCGGGACGAGGAGGCGCGGCTGAACGAATTGCGCCGCTCGATGGAAACGCGGCTCGAGGCCTACGACGAACGCATCGGCTCCATCGGCGACGTGGTGGACAACCGCCTTTTGAGCGGCGAGCAGCGGATCGACCGGCTGCGGGAGGGCGTGGAGGCGCGCCTGATGAGCCTCCAGTCCGACAACGCCCAGCGGCTCACGCAGATGCAGCAGATGGTGGACGAAAAGCTCACCTCCACGCTGGACAAGCGGGTCTCGGAGAGCTTCCGGCTGGTCAGCGAGCGGCTGGAGCAGGTGTACAACGGCCTGGGCGAGATCGAGGCGCTGGCCAGCGGCGTGGGCGATTTGCGCAGGGTGCTGACCGGCGTCAAGTCCCGCGGCGCGGTGGGCGAGATCCAGCTGGGCGCGCTGCTCAGCCAAATCCTTTCGCCCGACCAGTACGAGGCGGAGGTTCAGCTGCACGAGGGCGCGGAGCCGGTGAGCTTCGCAATCCGGCTTCCGGGCCGTGCGGAGGGCGCGGTCAGCTACCTGCCGCTCGACGCGCGCTTCCCCCACGAGGCCTACGACCGGCTGATCGACGCGGTGGAGGCGGGGGACCTAGAGGCGCAGGAGCAGGCGGGGCAGGAACTGGAGAAAAAGCTGATGCGCGCCGCAGAGCGCGTCCACACCCAGTACATCGATCCGCCCCGAACCACCGACTTCGCGGTGCTGTTTTTGGGCAGCGAAGGGCTGTACGCCGAGGCGCTCCGGCGGCCCGGCCTCGCCGAGCGGATGCAGCGGGATCACCATGTGACGCTGACCGGCCCATCGACGCTGGCGGCGCTCGTCAACGCGCTGCAGATGGGCTTCCGCACGCTGGCGCTCGAAAAGCGGGCCGAGGAAGTCTGGGCGCTCTTGGGCGCGGTGCGCGGCGAGTTCGCCACCTTCGCCGAGGCGCTGGGCCGCACGCAGAAGCGCATCCGCCAGGCCTCCGAGTCCATCGAGGACGCGGCCGAGAAGTCCCGGCTGATCGAAAAGCGCCTCCGCGGCGTCGAGAAGCTGGGCGCCAAAAAGAGCAAGGCGATCCTCGGCGAGGAAGAGGACGACTCGGAGATGTTCAGCACGGATTGGGACTAGGGAAACGAGGGAACGCAGGCGGGGCGCTGCCCCGCACCCCGCCGGGGGACTCCGCCCCCCGGACCCCCTGCTAGGGGCAGTGTTCCTGGGTTCTAAAAACGCTCCACCGGAGCGTTTTTTGCGACATGGTCGCACCGAACCCGCTTTTCCGCCAAGCGCTTGAATCAAAACCAAGGTAGCGCTTAGCGGAAAAGCCCCTGGACCCCACACAAGGGGGAAATGTCAAAGCAAAGCGCAGATTCCTAGCGTTTCGTCGTGCTATCCAATCCTGGCAACCCGCGCGGCTCCCCGGGCTTCATTCATTCCCACCGACCTGTGCGGTGGGAATGCCGTTTTCGGAACCAGTGCGGACACTGGTGGAGAAAACGAAACCTAACGTCAGTGCGCCGCCCGGAAATCCCGCAGGATTTTAGGCGCACGCAGACTTCCCCTTTGCGTTGAAAGACGCGGAGCGGATTTCAACGCAATAAGCGAAAGCGGCGCTTTTGTGTTTATGGCGGTTGTTCGGCACGAGGGGTTCGCCACAGTAGCCGCGCTAAAAAGGGCCAGAGCGGCGCGTGGGAGGGCGGCAGGTTCAAGGCTTGCCCCACCTTCAGCGCCGACGGGTCCGTGTAGGGGTTCAACTCCATCAGTTTGAGCGGCGTGGTGCCGTGGAGATACGCCACCGACCGTATGCTCTCCCCGGCGCGCAGGGTGTGCTTCGCGGGCGCTCTCTCCGGCATGTCCATCACGCTCCCGGCAGATGTCTATGCGCGGGGGCGGGGAAAGATACCGGGCCTCCTTGGCGCAAATGGAAAGCGCCCATCGGTGGATGGATGCGCGTTGGGGCAAATTGGGATTTATCATTGTTTCAGCGACTTAACCAGCAGCATCATCGGTCGGCGCATTTCATCTGCCATGCCCGGAATGCCCATCATGTCGGCACCCGGCATCGCTTCTTCAACCGCTTCCAGCCGGAATCCGGCATGGATGAGCCCCATCAAAATCTGCGTCAGCGTGTGATGCTGTTTCACGACGCGCTGCCCAAGAAAATGGGTGACCCGCTCTCCGGGATAAAAGTAATTGTCCACAGGCCAAAACTGCGGTTTACCGTCTGGATCAAAAGTCCAATCCTGATTCACGCCCGCCGTGAAAATCGGATGTTCCATGTTGAGCAGAAAAACCCCGTCCGCCTTCAGCGTCAGGTAGATCTTCCTGAAGATTGCGTCAATATCCGCGATGTAGTGAAGCACCAGGTTCGAGATCACGCAATCGTACGTATTCGCAGGATAATCAAAATCCTCCAACCCGCAGACCTGATAGGTGATTCTGGGGTCGGCGTTCTTTTCTTTTGCCTCGCCGATCATTTTTTCGCTCAAATCAATGCCCAGCACCTGCTTTGCGCCGCATTCCAAGGCGTATTTGCAATGCCAGCCGTAGCCGCACCCAAGATCAAGTACGTTTTTGCCGTTTAAGTCAGGAAACAAGGCCATGAACTGACGCCATTCGCCCGCGCCGGATAATCCTTGCTGACTACGCGACATTTTCGCATACTGGTCGAAAAACTGCTTATCGTCATAAATGTTGCTCATATGCTTCCTCTGCTTTCTCGCCAAATTTCTGTTTATCAGGGCTGTTCACCAAGATGATGCGGCTGAACACGATTACGAAAACGGCATCGGTGGATGAATGCGTGTTGGGGTAAATTGGAATTTGTCGGCTTCATGTTAGACTCATTTGGCACTGTCTAACTTAAGCACCGCTTCATCTATGCTCGACAAAAAATAAATACTGTTTCCATTGTTGCTTTCATATATAAAGTCCTTAAGAGGTTTGCTTGTGTACTTTGAATAATCTCCGATAATGGCGACTTTTTTACGATAGTTGATGAACTTCTGCAATATTTCACCTGCAATTCCGGTGCTTAAAACAAAAAACTCATCTTCCACGTATGACTTGTATATTATAAGTTTGTCGCAATCGGTTTCGTATTGTGCAGACGCAATCAGATCTAATGCGGATTGAGTATCCTTGATAACAACCTCATCAGTAATAATCAGTGCAATGTCATTTTGTTTACCTAATATTTTGTACTCCATGTTATTCTCCCTACATTCTGTAAATAATCCGCAAAATAAAACTGCCCGGCAAATTCCTGTTTATCAACGGGACGATTCCGCCGAAGTGAAGGCGGTTGGTAAAGAGTCGGGCTGTCAAATTTTATCCTGGGCGGCGAGGAAGTCCCGGACGCGGAGCTTGGCGCGGTAGACCTCGTTGCGGGGGAAGGCGGAAAGCGCGGAATCGGCGGCGTCCGCGAGGGAGGAACCCGCCAGCATGGCCTCAAGGATTGCGAGCGCGGCGTCTTTGGGTTTCTCCGGCTCTTCCGCCGCCTTCCGGGGCGGCAGCTCCACCGCCACCACGTACTCGCCCTTGTCCACGCTGGGGTTGTTTCTGAGCGCGTCGAGGACTTCCGAAGCGCTTCCGCAGTCGAGGCGCTCAAATTTTTTCGTGAGGTCGCAGGCGGAGAGCACCCGGGAATCCGGGAATTTGTCCGCGATCGCCTCCACGAGCTTCACCACCCGGTGCGGGGACTCGTAGGCGACGAATACCGGTAGGCTGGTCTTTTCAAAATCCGCCAGCGCCTGATCCAGCGCGGCCCGCTCCCTGGGCAGAAACCCCAGAAACGCGAACGGGCCGGGCGTAAACCCGCTGACCGACAGCGCCACCGTCACCGCGGACGGGCCGGAGATTGGAGAAATCTCAATCCCCGCCTTCCGCGCCGCCGCCACCAGCGCATAGCCGGGGTCGGAAATCGCGGGGGTGCCGGCGTCCGAGGTCAGGCAGACGGTGAGGTTCTCCGAAAGCATCTTTTGCACGATTTCCTCCGCCCGCTCCCGCTCGTTGTGGCGGTGGCAGGACACGAGGGGCTTCTTGATCCCCAGGTGATTGAGCAGCTTCATCGTGACCCGGGTGTCCTCGGCGGCGATCAGATGGCATTCCTCGAACGCCTCGCGCATCCGGGGCGTCAGGTCGTTCAGGTTGCCGATCGGGGTCGCCACCACCAACAGCTTTGCCATGTCGATCCTTTTCTTAGGCCGTCGCCCGCAGTTCATTCGTTTCCGGCGACCCGCGCGCCGTAACCAGCGCGCACGCCGGTGGAGAAAACAATTCCATAAGTCAGTGCGCCGCTTAGGATCCCGCAGGATTTCAGGCGCACGCAGGCTTCCCAGCGCATTGAAAAAGCCGAAGGGTTTTTCAATGCCGGGAATACTGCCCGGCGAAGGCGCATAAACAATTGCCGCGTTAGCGCCGATCCAACGAAAGCACATAGCAAAGTTCGCACGGGAGCGCGAACTTGTCCACGATTTTCGCATCGGTGGGGAGGTTTTGTTCGAATGACACCTCGTAATGGGTCCTCATCCCGACGTTACGCCCGGACAGCGAACGGGTCGGAAAAGTCACCAGCGCTCTTTTGGAGCGAATCCGCGCTAGCAGCGCCCGGCCGCCTCCAACCATCTGCTTGTCCAAGAGAGGCCACAGCTTCATCGCAAGGGTCGCGTCCGCCTCGGGAAGAGGAGCGCCTCCCGCAAGGTCGCCAGGCTCCACCCGGATGTCCCAGCCGAGCGTCTCCGCCCAACCGTTCACGAGGCGCGCCGCGTCCGCCTGCAGTTCAATGCCCCGGACGCGAAGCCCCAGCGAGCCCAGGTACAGCGGGTTGAGCCCGCAGGCCAGATCCGCGATGGAGCGGGGGTTCCCCAGCGCCGGCAGCGCGCGACCGTACAGTTCGGCCATGATGGGCAGCCGCTCCCGCGTGGAAGCGTGGAGCGCCAAGACCTGGGCGAGCGCACCCCTGTCGCCGGACTTCGCGGCTTCTAAGAGTACCTTGGCCTTCTTCAAATCGCTGGAGGACAGGAACGCGCCCGCGATGCGGTGCAATTCCGCCCGGGCCGCCTTCTCCGCGCCCTTGGGGCCGTACCGGCGGAGCGATTCCGCGTATACCCGCTCCAGCGCGCCGGGGTATACGCCGCGGTACTTGGGGGACGAGCGTAGCGCCGCGAAGGCGCGGTCAGTCTCCATCGCGCAGAAGTTCCATCAGGCGCTGATAGAACCGGAGGTTGTGGGCCGTCGCCAGCCGCAGCGCCTGCGCGTCGCCCAGTTTGAACAGATGGTGCAGGTAGGCTCTGGAGTATCGCCTGCAAAGCGGGCAATCGCAATGCTCGTCCACTGGGCGGCCATCGCGGGCGTGGGCGTCGTCCAGGCAGTAGTGGAAGCGGTAAAACGGCCCGGAACGCAGCGCGGCGGGGGACTCGCAGCCTTCCTTGAACACGTACAGGCGCTGATGGCGCGCCTCGCGGGTCGGGATCACGCAGTCAAACAGCGTGTACCCCATGTCCACGCACGCTACGATCTCCTCCGGACGGCCGACCCCCATCGCGTAGCGGGGCTTTCTGGGGTCCATCGCCTCCAAAGCGTACCGGAGCGATTCGACGTGCAGCGTGCCATCCGACCGGAGCGGCCAGCCGCCGAAGCCGAAGCCGTCGAACCCGATTTCCCGGAGGCGCGCGCCGCACTCCATCCGCAGTTCCCGGTCGCCGCCGCCCTGCACGATGCCAAAGAGAAGCGGCCTGTCCGCCCGGCCCGCGAACAGCTTGTCGAATTCCGCCCGGCACCGCCTCGCCCAGGCCACCGTCAGCTCGACGCTGCGCCGCTGGGCCTCGGGCGGGTCGTCCGGATGGGTACAAAGGTCCAGCGCCATCAAAATGTCGCTGCCCAGCTGGTACTGCGCCTGCACGCACTTTTCCGGCGTAAAAATCAGCTTGCCGCCGGACTCCAGGCGGAATATGATCTCGCCGTCCCGGATCTCGCCGTAGGAAGGGTTTTCGCGGATCAGCGAAAACAGCTGAAACCCGCCGGAGTCGGTCAGGATCGCGCCCGGCCAGCCGCAGAATTCATGCAGGCCACCAAGGGCTTTCACCAGCTTCGCGCCGGGCCTTTGGTAGAGATGGAACGTGTTCATGACGACGCCGGGCACCTTTGCCGCCTCCGCGTCGTCAAACCCGGCGGCGCGCAGCGCCCCATAGGTGGCATCCGGAAAAAAGGCTGGCATCGGTACCGGCCCCCGCCTCGTCAACAGCTGCGTCATTGGGTTGCCTCCAGCTTGGAGAGAATCCGAAGGTTCGCGCTCCTGGCGCGGGGGTTCCTCGAAAGCTCGCTTTCGGAGGGCTGAATGGGTTTGCGGGTGATCAGGCGGACGGTCGGCACCCTGCCGCATACGCACACCGGGCTCTCCGGCGGGCACACGCAGGGGTTTGCCAGGTTCCGGAACGTGCTTTTGACCACCCGGTCCTCGAGTGAATGAAAGGAGATCACGCAAAACCTGCCGCCGGGCGCCAGAAGATCCGTTAGATCGCGCAGCGCCCGTTCCAGCGGGGCCAGTTCGTCGTTCACCGCGATGCGCAGCGCCTGAAAGGACCTGCGGGCCGGGTGCCCGCCGTCCTTCATCCGAAACTTCTTCGGAATTGCCGCGTCGATGATCGAGACCAGGTCCCCCGTCGTCTCAATGGGCTTTAACTTCCTCCGGTCGCACAGTACCCGCGCGATGTGCCTGGACCAATTTTCCTCGCCATAGTCGCGAAGGACCCGGGCGATCTCGCCCTCAGGCCAGTCGTTCACAATCTCGCGGGCCGTCAAGGCCTGGCTGCGGTCCATCCGCATGTCTAGCTTTGCGTCCTCGTGGTAGGAAAAGCCCCGCGCCCCGTCGTCCAACTGCGGCGACGAGACGCCAAGATCGAGCAGCGCCCCGTCCAAGGATTGGACGCCGCGCTCCGACAAAAGCCGTTTTGCGTCGTGGAAGTTGCCGTGGATTGGAAGGAAGCGCGGATCGTGAATGCGCTCCCGGCACGCGTCCAGCGCCGCCTGATCCCGGTCGATGCCGAAAAGCCTGCCGCCAGGGCCCAGGCGCGCAAGGATTTCGGACGAATGCCCTCCGCCGCCCAGCGTGCCATCCAGGTACGTGCCGTCCGGCCGGAGGGCGAGGCCCTCGATGCACTCGTTCAAAAGCACCGGGATGTGCTCATAGCTCATAGGCGATCCCCCGTGACGAGCGCGGGCAGCACCTTTGGGAACTGCTCCATGCGCTCGGAGATGAAGCGGCGCGCGTGCGCCGCGGCCTCGGGCCAGTCCGGATGGCCCAGCAGTTTATCGATCACGTCGAAGCGCGTCCTGGGCACCTTCAGGAGGATGCGGCGCGCACCCTCCGAAAGCGGGTACAGCGCCTCCTGCGCACCGCGGGCGCAGGAGGTGCATACCGCGCCGCCCAGGCGCTCGGAGAAATACGTTGAGCCGGATACTTCGCGTCCGCAGACCGCGCAGCGATCCATTTGGGGCGCCTGACCCGTCAGCCCCAGGTAGTGGAGTTCGAAGGCCGCCGTGGTCAGCTCCGGCGGCAGGCTGGAATAGGAGAGAAACGCCAGCGCCTTGAGCGTCAAAAGGAACAGTTCTTCGGATGGCTCGCCCGGCAGCGCCGCCACCAGCGCCAGATGCAGGTAGTAGGCGCCGTGGATCAGCTTGTCCGGGTCCTCGCGGATCGGGTAGTTGCTCTCCTGCACCTGGCAGGAGGTGATGCTGTAGCGGCCGTGCGATTCCGCGAGCGTATACTCGCCCGCGCAGAACGGCTCCGCCGCGTTGAGGAGCGGCGATTTCGGCCTTCTGCAGCCGCGCGCCACCGCGTCCACCCGGCCCATCGTGGGAGACAGCAGCGTGACCATGCGGTCGTAATCCTTGTATTCGCTGCGCCGGAGCACCAGCGCGCTCGTTGTAATCATGCTAGTCCCGCGGCTCGTAGCCCAGCGTGCGCAGGTCCGAGGGGCGGTTGCGCCAGTCCTCCCGCACCTTGATCCACAGCTTCAGGTTGACGCGGGTGTCTAAGAGGCGCTCGATGTCCTGCCGGGCCTCGGTGCCGATCTTGCCCAGCATCGCGCCGTGCTTTCCGATGATGATGGCCTTGTGGCTCTCCTTCTCGCAGTAAAGGTTGGCGTGAATCTCGGTGAGATTCGGCCCCTCCTCGATGGACAGCATTTCGACGCCCACGCCGTGGGGAATCTCCTCCCGGAGGTTTAACAGCGCCTTCTCCCGGACGATCTCGGCGATCAGCACCCGCTCCGGCTGGTCGGTAATCATGTCCTCCGGGAAGTAGCGGGGCCCCTCGGGCATCGCGGCCTTAATCAGGTTCAGCAGATCGTCCATGCCGTCGCCGCGGCGGGCGGACACCGGCACGATCTGGTCGAAGGCCGCGGAGGTGAGCTTTTGAAGCTCCGGCATCAGCGTCTCCGGGGTGGCCAGGTCGATCTTGTTGACGGCGAGGAACTTCGGGCAGGCCATGCGCCCCACATCCTCGAGCACGCCCAGGTCGCCCGCGCCCACATGGGTGGCGTCCACCACGCAGAGCACCGCGTCCACGCCCTCGCGGGCTTCGCTCGCGGCTTTCATCATGTATTCGCCCAGCTTGGTGCGGGGCTTGTGCAGGCCGGGCGTGTCCACGAACACGATCTGCCAATCCTCGCCGGAGGCCACGCCCAGGATCTTGGTGCGGGTGGTCTGCGGGCGGTCGGATACGATGGCCACCTTTTCGCCCACGAAGCGGTTCATGATCGAGGACTTGCCCACGTTGGGGCGGCCCAGGATCGCGACGAAGCCGGAATGGAATGCCAAGAGGTTGTCCTCCCTTATGTTACTTCAAATCCTCAGGTCCGAAGGAATGGGGCAGCAGCTCCGCAAGCTTCACCACGGTGAACTTTCCGGTGGAGGCGGCGCCGCAGATCACCCGCATGTCCAGCGAAAACTCGTTCAGCACCTGGCGGCAGATGCCGCAGGGCCAGGCGTCGTTGTTCTCCGCCACCACGGCGATGGCGGTGAAGCGGCGCGCGCCTTCCGACACCGCCTTGACCACCGCGGTGCGCTCGGCGCAGATGGTGCCGCCATAGGACGAATTCTCCACATTGCAGCCGGTGAACACGCGGCCGTCTTCCGCCAGCAGGCACGCGCCCACCTGGTAGCGGGAATAGGGCGCGTAGGCGTTTTTCATCGCTTCACAGGCGCGGTCAAACAGCTCCCGGTCGGTCATTTTACTTCCTCCTCGAGCGGATTGGGGTATGGCCTTTGATCGGACCGTCGCCCCGTCGTGCTTTCAATACGTTTCCGCGACCCCCGCGCCCCTCCGGCTTCATTCATTCCCGCCGACTTGTCGGCGGGAATGCGTTTCCGGAACCAGTGCGCACACTGGTGGAGGAAACACTTCCACAAATCAGCGGGCCGCCCGGAAATCCCGCAGGAATTTCAGGCCCGCGCAGGCCTTCCCTTCGCGCTGAAAAGCCGCCGCAGCGGATTTTCAGCGCCTGACTGGTGGAGGAAACAAACCCTTCAGTCAGCGGGCCGCCCGGAAATTCCCGCAGGAATTTCAGGCCCGCGAAGTACTCCTATCGCGTTGAAAGACGCGCAGCGGATTTCAACGCACTAGTGCCAGCATTGATAGCGTCTGTTCCTCCAGCGCCCGCATCACCCGCTGGCCGTCCTCGGTCTCGTGGTCGTAGCCCATCAGGTGAAACACGCCGTGGGCGGTGAGGTATCCCAGCTCCCGCTCCAGCGAGTGGCCGAATTCCTGCGCCTGCTCGCGGGCCCTGGGCAGCGAGATCACCAAATCCCCCAGGAAGGCCAGGCCGGTCGTCGGGTCATACTCCCGCTTGACCAGCTTCAGGCAGCGGCCCGCGGTCTTCCCGGACGGGTACGAGATCGCGGGGAAGCTGAGCACGTCGGTGGCCCGGTCGATGCCCCGGTGATCGAGGTTGAGCTTTCGGATGGCCTCGTCGTCCACCAGGCGCAGGTCGACCCCCGCGCCCATCAACCCCTCCAGCCCCATCGCCGCGCGGGCGACGGCTTCCAACAATTCCCGGATTCCCTCCGGCGCGCCGGGGGTTTCAGTTTCAAGCGTCAGCGCGTTTTGGCTCATCGTTGGGCTCCCTTCCGGCGTCCGGCCAGGGCCGCCGCGGCATCACCGGGCGGCTCGGGATGTGGACTTCCGGGTATTCAATGCGGTCGTGATAGACGCCGGTCAGCACGGTCAGGAAGGCGTCGCTGATCTTTGAAAGCTCGCTGAACGTCAGCAGGCTTTCGTCAAACTGGCCGTCCTCCATCTTCAGGTGGATCATCTTGCGGATCACCTGCTGCAGCTTCTCCGGCGCGGCCTCGCCGGCGGCGCGGGCGGCGGCCTCGACGGTGTCCGCCATCATCACGATGGCGGCCTCGCGGGTCCTGGGGCGGGGGCCGTCGTAGCGGAACTCGGCCACGTCCACGTCCCCGCCGAGCTTTACGGCCTTGTCGTAGAAGTAGAGAACTGGCGAATCCCCGTGGTGCTGCAGGATGATCTCCTGGATCTCCTCGGGCAGATGCGCCTTGGTCGCCATCTCCACGCCGTCGTGGGGATGGGCCGTCAGGATGGCGGTGGACACCCGGGGGTCCAGCCGGTCGTGGGGGTTATCGTTCATCTGGTTTTCCTTGAAGTACATCGGGCGCTTGAGCTTGCCGATGTCGTGGTAATAGGCGCCCACGCGGGCCAGGAGCGCGTTGGCCCCCACCGCGCTCGCCGCGGCCTCGGCGAGGTTGGCCACCAGGATCGAGTGGTGGTAGGTGCCGGGCGTCTCAAGCAGCAGCCTCCGGAGCAGCGGCTGGTTGGGGTTTGAAAGGTCCAGCAGCTTCGACGCCGTCACCAGGTTGAACGCCCACTCGAACAGCATCGCCTCCAGGATCGTGAGCACCGCGCTGACCAGGCCGCTGCCGCCCGACCATATCGCCCAGGTCATCACGTTCTGGATGTCTGCGCTGTTGACGAGGCCCACAGCCACGGTGGCCAGCATGTTGAGCAGCACCAGGATCGCGCCCGAAAGCATCACGCCGGCGAAGGAATTGCGGTTCCGGATCACCGGCACCACCGCGGTGCCCGCGACCAGCTGGGTCAGCATCACGCCGAACATGGTGGCGGTGAACATGCCGTTGTCCGACGCGGCCATCAGGCCCGCCAGCATCGCGAGCACGATGTTGACCACGATCGCGAGGCGCGGCTTGATGAGCCTCGCCGTCAGCATCGCGCCGAGCGCCACCGGCATCAGGTACGCGTTGACCGAGCGGAACGCCCAGCACCAGGCCACCGTGGTCGTGAGGATCACCGCCAAAAGCGAAATCCTTTTGGGGTCCCTCAGCATGTCCGGCAAGAAGGAATAGAGGTAGAGCATCAGGATCAGCGCCAGCAGCATCAGGAGCAGCGCCAGCCCCAGGTACAGCGAGATGTCCACCGCCCGGTTCTTCAGCATGCCGAGGCTGTTCAGCATCTCGAATTCGGGGCGGGTGACCACTTCGCCGGCGCGGACGATGTTCTGGCCCTTTTTGTACACCACGTCCTCCACCGATTCCCGCGCCGCCTGGCGCTTCTGATCGGTGGTCGCCTGATCCAGCAACATGTTGGCCTTCAGGTGGGTGGCGACGATGGCCCCGGCGGCCCCGGCCAGATTCTCGTCGTAGCCGCCGCTGATCAGATCCCGCTGGATCTTGGCGGCGGTATCCTTCTCCTGCCCCTCGGCGACCCTGGCCACCAGCGCCTCCCGGGTGAGGTTCACGGCGGCGTCGGACAGTTCCGACAGCGTCTCGTCGTCGGCGTTCAGCGCGGCGGTCAGCGAGCCATCGCTCATCACCACCGGGCGCATCGCCTGGGCGTCCTTGCGGAGCGTCTCATCGGTCATCGGCTGGATGGAGCCGTCCAGCCCCACGCGGAGCTGCGCCAGCGCGCGCAGTTGGGCGAAGGAGTCCTCCAGCTTCATCAGCGCCTGGGGCATGACGCCCTCGTCGCTCTGATAGGAGGGCTGCACCTCCCGGACGGCGGCGTCGATCAGCGCCTGGGTGGTGATGGTGTCGGTGACATCCTTGGAGGCGGTGATCGTGCGGGGCGAAACCTCGCCCACCCTCAAATCGTACCGCTCGGGGGAGATCGCGCTGGCCATCATCAAAAACAGCGCGGCGAACGCCGCCACCGCGATGGCGGCCGCCAGCAGCTGCGGCCGGACGGGCCGCTTCTCCTCCCGCTGGTAGCGCCTGCGCCCCGGCCGCACGTGAAGATCGGACCCCGAATGGGCGCCGGACGTCGGCCCCCAAAGCGGCTTTTCCGCGCCCGGCTGCGCCCCGTTCGCCTGCGTTGCAGATGGCTTCCCGCCATTTGGGTGCGTCGCAACCGGTTTTTCACCGTTCGACGGCTTCGCGCCGGACGGCTTCTCGGCATGCGCCTGCGCCCCGTTCGCCTGCACCGCAGACAGCCTTTCGCCATTTGGGTGCGCCACAGCTGGCTTTTCGCCATTCAATTGCATGCCGGACGCCTTTTCGCCGTTTGCCTGCACCGCTGCCGGTTTTTCACCATTCGACGGCTGCGCGCCGGATGGCTTCTCGGCGTGCGCCTGCGCCCCGTTTGCCTGCGCTATAGACGGCCTTTCGCCATTTTGGTGCGCCGTGGCTGGCTTTTCGCCATTCGATTGCATGCCGGACACCTTTTCACCGTTCGGTTGCGCGCCCGAAGGCTTTTCGCCGCTTCGCTGGGCACAACTCGAAGGCCCTTCGCCATTCAAAGGCTGCGGGCCGCCGGACTCTGGACGAGGGCCGGATTCCGGACGGGGGCCGGACTCTGGCTGGATGTCCTTTGGCATGCTGATCTCTCCTGATGCCCGGCCGTCCCGGGCAGTCCATATTCCTTCGTTTTGTCCTCGGGAACGTTCTCCCGAACCATTCTTCCGGTCAGTTTTTCCGCGCCGGTTCTTTCAAATCATTCCCACCGACCCGCGCGCTTCCCCAGGCTTCAATCGTTCCCGCCAGCTTGCCGGCGGGAACGGTTTCCGTAACCAGTGCGCACACTGGTGGAGGAAACATTTCCGCAAGTCAGCGCGCCGCCCGAAAATCCCGCAGGATTTCAGGCGCGCGAAGGCCTTCTCTCATGCGCTGAAAAGACGCGAAGCGGATTTTCATCGACCTTTCGTCAGCGCGCCGCCCGGAAACTCCGCAGCGTTTCAGGCGCGCGCAGTCCCACCAATGCGAACAAAAGACGCGTAGCGGATTTTGTTCGCCCTTCTCGTTGAAAAGCCGCCGCAGCGGATTTTCAGCGACGCTTCGAATTCCGCTCGTATGCTTTGACGATCGCCTGCACCAGTTCGTGGCGCACCACGTCCCGATGGGTCAGCGTGCAAATGGCGATGCCCTCCACGCCGCGCAGCACCTCCAGCGCCTCGATCAGTCCGCTGCGCTTTCCCATAGGCAGGTCGATCTGGGTGATGTCGCCGGTGATGACCATGCGGCTGTTCATGCCCATGCGGGTCAAAAACATCTTCATCTGCTCGGAGGTGGTGTTCTGGGCCTCGTCCAGGATGATGAAGGCGTCCGACAGCGTGCGGCCGCGCATGTAGGCCAGCGGAGCGACTTCCACCGCGCCCCGCTCGAGCAGGCGCTGGTAGCCCTCCACGCCCATCATCTCGTTCATCGCGTCGTACAGCGGGCGCAGGTACGGATCCACCTTCTGCTGCAGGTCGCCCGGCAGGAAGCCCAGCTTCTCGCCCGCCTCGACGGCCGGGCGGGTCAGTATGATGCGCTCCACGTCCTTGTTTTTGAGCGCCAGCACCGCCATCGCGATGGCCAGGTACGTCTTGCCGGTGCCCGCGGGGCCGACGGCGAATGTGGCGGTGTGGTTTTTGATGGCGTCCACGTAAGTTTTCTGGCCCAGCGTCTTGCACTTGACCTGGCGTCCCCGGTAGGTGATGGCGATGGCGCCCTGCATGATCTCGTCGATCCGGTCGGCGTTGCCCTCGGAGGCCAGCTCGATGGCATAGCGAATGCGCGAGCGGTCGATCTCCTCGCCCCGCTCCACCACCGCCTGCAGCCGCTCGAGCACCGTGCGGCACAATTCCGCCTTGTTCTCCTCGCCGGAAATCGTGATCTCGCTGCCGTGGGCGAAAATCTCCACGCCCAATTCGTCGCGCAGGAGCTTGACATTCTCGTCGTGCAGGCCGAACAGCGCGATGAACTGGTCGCTCCGCTCGACCTCCATTTTCGTTCTATAGAGTGTTTCCAACTATTCATCCTCCGAAAGCGCCGAATCGGTGGAACCCGCGATGTTCATGCGCAGTTCAATGACGGCGCGCGCGCGGATTTTCCCCCCTTCTATCATACTATAATCTACCCATTTGTCAATCGCGGTAGACGAGGGCGGCTGCTTCTGGTATGCCTCGCCCAGCGCCTTTTCGGAAATTTCACGCTTGATGGCGGCTTCATCCATCGGCACGATCCGGGTTTTGAGCTCGGTGTGGGTTACGCGCGTCACGCCCACCGGCAGGAACAGCCCGCCCACCGGCAGAAAGGACTCGTCTGTCTTTTCCAATTCAAACGGCTCGGCGGAGGTCAGCGGGTAGATAAAGCCCGGCCCGGTCAGCGCGCTTTCGGTGCGCACCTGGCCCGTTGGCTCCCGCACCTCCCTTTCAAGCGGCGAAACCGCCTCGCCGGTCACCCAGATTCTGGCCACCACGCTGCCCAGCGCGCACACGCCGCGGGTCACTTCGTCGGTAGCCTTTTCCTCGCCGCGGATCAGCGTCTGCCCCTTCCGCACCGTGTCGCCCGGCCTCACCGCCGCGACCCCCGCCAGCACGGTGATCTGCTCCACCACGCCGTCCCGCGTGGCCCTGAGATCCCGGGCGGCTTCGGGGTCGTAGATCGCGGGCGGTTCGTCCTCGCCCACCGCCTCGATCAAGAGCCGCACGCCCTGCCGGGACACGCCCACGTAGCTAAGGTCGCCCGCATCCGCCATCAGCCGCTGGGAGAGGGCGTAGGCATCCAGGCTGGTCATGTCCATGCCCACATGGACGCCCTCGGAGCGCATCGCGCGCTCAAGGCTTGCGGCTTCGCCGCCGGTCAGCCGCACCTCCACCAGCCACGCCCGGCCGGAGAGCATCATCAGCGCGCCCAGAAAGATCGCCGCCGAAAGCGCCATCGCGAGCCGCTGCCGCAGGGTCGCCTTCAGCCTGGGCAGGCCCCGCACCCGCGTGACCTTCACGTCCAGCTTGTACTTTTCGGCGAGCTCAAGGATGCGCCGCGCGCCGGACTCGCTGGTCCGCAAAATGGTCTCCCGGGGGCTGTTCTTCTGGGCCAGATCGATTTCGACGCCTTCGCCGCGGGCGCGGTCGATCAGCTTTTCGACCATCAGCCCGCGAAAGCGCAGCTCCACCGGCCCCCTCACGGAACAGCCTCCTTGTCCGAGGGGGGCAGCTCGATGGACTGGATCTCGCCGCGCACCGTCAGCGCGTCCGGGCGGATCTGGGTGAGCAGCAGCGCCGTGCCATGGATCGCCAGCACCCCCTGCCGCGTCATCAGGCGGACGCAGGAAGGGGTGAACTCCAGGATTCCGGTGTGGTTTTCGATCATCGCGCGCCGTCCGCCCGCCAGCATGAGCCTGGGCAGCGCGCCCGCCGCCTCCTCCAGCCACTCCATCGCCGGAAACGCGACGTGACGGGCGCGGCCCGGCACCTTGCGCGCCGCCATGCGCATCCCCCCTCTCCCCGATCGTATGCACACATTTCCATCGCTATGCGCCGGAAATGTGTGCATACGGTCGTTGAAAATCCGCTGCGCGTCTTTTCAACGATTGGAGAAAAACTGCGCGGGCCTGAAATCCTGCGGGATTTCTGGGCGGCCCGCTGATTTGGGAAGTGTTTCCTCCATAAGTAGTGCGCACTGGTTGCGGAAACTTGATTCCCACCGACAAGTCGGTGGGAATGAATGAAGCCGGGGGAGTCGCGCGCGGTTGGATGAGAATGAATGAAGCCTGGAATGCTGGCCGGCAATATTTCCCCCTCAAAAAGAATGTTGAAATGTGAAGTTTTCTCTGTTATACTATATGTTAGATTTTTCTGCCCGTAAAGGAGTGATCGATGTGCAGGCCGCCCTCAATGGTGCGCAGGGTTTCGAGCTCCCCATGCTGTGGAAGCGCGCGGACCGGCAATACATGATGCGCTCGGAAAAGCGGCCGGGCTATCGCGCGTCGCCGGGTGGCAACGGAGGCGGCGGGCGCAGGCGGCGGCCCAGGCGGCACATCGGCTACAGCATCCTGACGATTCTTTTGCTGCTCGTTTTGTGGCCGGTCGGCCTGTTCTTCCTGTGGGCCAGGCGCCTGAGGTGGCGCAGCTTCGTCAAGGCGGCGGTCACGGTGGCGACCGGCGTCGCGTTTCTGGCGGGCTTCTCGCTGCTATTGACCATGCAAACCCAGAACGATTCCATCCTGGCCTTCCAGCGGGGCTTTCAGGATTCCATGACCTATGTCTCCGAATCCGCGCAGTACGCGAAGGACCACTCCGACCAGTACGCCGTCAACGCGTCGCGCATCGCGGCCAGCGCCGCGGACCTCAGCCGGAAGGCGCTGCTCACCGTGATTCCGCCCGCCAAGCGCAATATGGACGCGCTGGCCACCCAGAGCGGCAAGCTGGCCGCGCTGGTGGCGGAGGGCGCGGCGGGCGGGTTCAAGCAGGTGCTATACGACACGGGCCTGGCGCCTACGCCTTCGCCCAGCCCCACGCCCACGCCCGCGCCGACGCCCACCCCCACGCCGGAACCCACGGCGGAGCCTTCGCCGCCGGTGGAGATGGTCTGGTATGTGCCGGGCGAGGCGGTCTATCACAACGACCCCACCTGCGGCGGCCTAACCGGCGCGATGGAGATTCCGCTGGACGAGGCCCAGAAGATGGGGCTCCTCCCCTGCCCCAACTGCGTAGTGAACGCCGCGCCCACGGGGGCCGCGGCGATCACCCAGTCCGAAGCCCCGGCGGCGGAGATCACCCCCGCCGCTTCCCCGGAGATCGCGGCCAAGGCGGTGACGCCGGAGGAGAGCGCCGCCCCGGAGGACAGCCTGTCACCCGATGCGACGAACGCCGCCGCTCCGGAGGCCAGCCTGCCGCCCGAGGCGACGAACGCCGCCACCCCGCAGGAACCCACGCTGGCCACCCCTTCCCCGTCGCCCTCGCTGGCGCCGGAGCCCACCCCCACGCCGCTGCCCACCGTCGCCGCGACGCCGATCCCGCTGCCCCCGGCCAAGAAGCTGGGCGATGTGCTGGTCTGGCACACGGAGAAGGGAAAATACTACCACCTGAACGAGAACTGCCCGGGCATGTCGGGCGCGAAGCAGTATACGCTGGCCTCCTCGGTGGAAGCCGGGTTCAAGCCCTGCCCCAAGTGCAAGCCGCCCGCGCCGGAGCTGCTCAAGGAGGACGCGTTTTACGTCTGGTGCGACAGCGACCACGTATTCCACATCACCGACGACTGCTCCGCGATGACCGATACATACACGGTGATGACCTTCGACGAGGCGATGCTCGAACAGGGCTACACCGGCTGCCCGGTCTGCGGCGCGGACCTCTACGAGCAGAACGCCAGGATTCCCGCCGTCACCCCCGTGCCCGCGGAGCCGATGGGCTGAGGGCATTCAAAATCCGCAAGCGGCTTTTGAATGCAAAGGTGATTTCTGTGTGCAATCCCCCGGAATTTCCGGGCGATGCGCTGACTTGCGATTGGAAGGCACGGTGAGCTTGTCGGCATGCCGCTGCGCGGGCCTGAAATTTTCACGAATTTGCGGGCGTGCATTGGCTTACGATTGAAGGGACGCCCGGGCGTCGACCCTCTTTGACCGGGCGCCAAAGCCCGGTCTTCGTTTACACCGCGATGAACAAATTGATATAATAAAAAGGAGAACCGCCATGTACAACCCGATTTCCCCGGAACTGCTCGAGGGCTTCGAGCGGGATTTCGCCAGCGATCCGGTCAATTCCTTACGCATGCACGCGGTGGTCAAGTGCGGCGTTTCGGACGCCGCCGAGAACCACCTGGAGGACGTGGACAATCCGATGGTCTTTTCCATCGAGCTTGAGAGCGGCGACGTCACCGACCAGAAGTCCAGCGGCCGCTGCTGGCTGTTCGCCGGGCTCAACACGATGCGCTTTGAGATCATGCGAAAGCTGAACCTCAAGACGTTCGAGCTGTCCCAGAACTACCAGATGTTCTACGACAAGTTGGAGAAGGCCAACTACTTCCTGGAGAGCGTGCTAAAGACCGCGGACGAGCCGCTGGACGGGCGGCTGGTCAATTTCCTGCTGCAAAACCCGATGCAGGACGGCGGCCAGTGGGACATGTTCGCCGCGCTGGTGGAGAAGTACGGCTGCGTGCCCAAGTCCATGATGCCGGAGACATTCCACTCCTCCGCCACCGGCGCGATGGTGCACCTTTTGACCGTCAAGCTCCGGGAGGACGCGTTGATCCTCCGGGAGGCCAAGGGCGACCGGCAGGCGCTGAAGGAACAGATGCTGAATGAGATCTACCGGATGCTCGTGATCTGCCTGGGCACCCCGCCGAAGGTGTTCGACTTTGAGTACCGCGATAAGGACAAGGAATTCCACCGCGATTGCGGCCTGACGCCCGTGGCGTTCTACAAAAAGTACGTGGGCCAGGCGCTGGACGAAACCGTGGCCGTCATCAACGCGCCCACGTCCGATAAGCCCTACGGCAAGACCTACACCGTGGACTACCTGGGCAACGTGGCCGGCGGCCGGGCGGTCAAGTATTTGAACCTGCCCAGCGCGGATCTGAAAGCCCTCGCCGTCGCGCAGCTGAAGGACGGAAACCCCGTGTGGTTCGGCTGCGACGTGGGCAAGATGCAGATGCGCAAGCGCGGCATCATGGGCATGCACACCTTCGATTACGAGAAGCTGCTGGGCGTCTCCTTCGGCATGGACAAGGCGCAAAGGCTCGACACCTCCGAGAGCATGCTGACCCACGCGATGGTGTTCCTGGGCGTCAACCTCGATGAGAACGGCAAGCCCAACCGCTGGAAGGTGGAGAACAGCTGGTCCGACGAGCGGGGCCAGAAGGGCTACTACATCATGACCGATGAGTGGTTCGACCAGTACAACTATCAGGTGGTTGTGAACAAGAAGTACATGACCGAGGAACAGCGCAAAGCCTACGATCAGAAACCGATCGTGCTGAAGCCCTGGGACCCGATGGGGTCGCTGGCCTAAAACGGTCGTTGAAAATCCGCTGCGCATGGCGGTCGTGTGAAAAGACGCGCAGCGGATTTTCAACGAATTGGGAAAGCCTGCGCGGGCCTGAAACGCTGCGGCGTTTCCGGGCGGCCCGCTGACTTGAGGAAATGTTTTCTCCACCAGTGTGCGCACTGGTTACGGAAACGCATTCCCACCGACAAGTCGGTGGGAATGAAGGAAGCCAGAGAACCGCAGGGACGCATGGTCGATGGGAATGAATGAAGCCCGGAGAAGCGCACCGGCCGGTGGAAATGAATGAGTGGCGGACGAGGTTTTTTGAGTCAATGGTCTGCCCCCGCCGGGTCCGTCCGGCGGGGGCATTGCGCGCACTGGCCGCGGGGCGCGGCCAGTGCGCGCTCAAAGCGGACGCAACCTGCCGGTTGCCTTGATTGAACAGGGGCCGCGGCCCCCCCGCGGGAATAAGAACCCAAACGCATCAGTGGTGGCGGCCCATCCATTTCGGGGCCGCGGCCCCCCCGCGGGGATAAGAACCCGGTTTCCGGGGCCGAAGCGACGATAAACGCCCCGCCGCAGATGCGTTCTGGCGGCGGGGCGTGAAGTTTCCTTCGGGGTCAGTTGCGGCCGACGACCGGGAAGTTGATGTTGGTGGTGAAGTACTGCATGTCCTGGGTGATGTCCGGGTCGTCCTTTGAGGCGACGTAAGCGTCTACCCGGGCGTCCGCGTAATCGAAGATTTCCTTGATGGTGCCGATTTTGTTGTTGTTGCCGTCGCAGAGCAGCGCGGGGTTATCCTGATCGTACAGGTTGAACCCGCAGCCCTGCGCGATGTACAGGGTGGCCAGGCCGGTGTAGGTTGTGCCGCTGCCCGAGGACAACGCCGGGAAATTCATGGATGTCTCTCCCTTGCGGCAGGCGGTGATCACTTGATACTTGCCGGTGGTCAGCCCCTTCGCCTGCGGAGCAGTGAGCGCGTTGCCGACCACGCTGTTGAAGCTTTTCGGATTGAACGGGGCGATATATTTGGCGGAGCTTTCTCCCTTCAGATTCTTGCCGATGAACATGCCGGAATAGCAGCTGTCCAGGACGACGATCACCGTTCCGGGAATCATGTCCAGCAATCCCTTGATCGTGGGCACGTCAATCCATTTGAAATCCGTGCCGACGATCCCCGTCCCCGCCTCGGTCGCGGTGGATTGGGTGCCGTGCCCGCTGTAGAAGAACAGCGTGACGTCGTTTGAGTCCGCGCCCATTTGGTGCATCGCATAGAGGGCGTTGTAGATTTGTTGCCCCGTATAATCGTATCCGCCGTAAATGTTGCCATCGTATTTTCGCCCATCGATGCTGGAGCGGAGCAGCGCGCGGTTCATCATTATGACGTCGTTGCGCGGGCCGTTGTCCAGGTCGTATTGCGATCCGTCATAGTCGTTGTTGCCGATCAACAGCGCGCGGTAGGTGACGGGGTTATTCGGCGCGGGCTTGACGACCTTGACCTTGTAGGTGGCCTTCCTGCCGCCGCTGACGGTGGTGGCGGTGATGGTGGCGCTGCCGGTTTTCTTGCCGGTGACCAGGCCGCTGGAGGAGACGGTGGCGATCTTTTTGTTGCTGGTCGACCACTTCACGCTCTTATTGGCGGCGTCCGCGGGCAGCACGGAGGCCGTCAATTGAAATTGGCTGCCGAATTCGATGGAGCCGGAGGTTGCGTTGAGCGTCACGCTGGACGGATAGACGGGCGTGATGGTCACCTTGGTCGTATCCTTGACGGAGGGCTTGGCGGAAGAACAGCACTTGATGCTGGTCTTCCCGGTCGCTCCGATCGATTGGAAGGCCAGATGGAGGGTGATTGTGGAGGATGTGACCGTAACCCAGGAATCGGAATCGACCGGCTCGATCAGCGCGCCGTTCCATCCTCCATACCTGAAGTCATTGAGGGCGGCCTGCGTGGCGGGCTTGATCTTCACCGTGATCGTGAACTCCCTGTTCTGCTGCACGGAGACCGAGCTGGTCGCGCTGATCGACTTGATCGGGCCGGACTTCTTGGGGAGCACGGCAAGCACCCCGAAAAGGTTCGGAACCGCCGAGAACGCCCGAACCTGCGACTTGGCGGATTCGGACAGGCCGGGCAGCGAGGAGAGCAGCAGGGAAAACGCGATCAGCAGAGCGAGGGTTTTCGGCATTCGTGCTTTCACAAGGGTCGCTCCTTTATCATGATTTGATGACCGGACGCGAATGGAAAGAAAAGATTGGAACTCCGAAGATCGCGGTTTCCAGGCGAATGTCCTCATTATACTATCACATTTACCAATTGTTACATGACTCAAAAGATTTTACAAAGAAAGAAGTATCCCCGGCGCTTGCATATTTTACTTCTTCCGGCTGTTGATTTTGGACGGGCCGTGCTATAATATCGTAATCTTAGCGAATCGAGGGGATCGAACGTGTCCGAAGCGCGCGGCGCCTCCAACTTTATCGAGGAGTTCATCGATCAGGATCTGGCCTCTGGCCGCTACGATCACGTCAAGACCCGGTTCCCGCCCGAGCCCAACGGCTATCTGCACATCGGCCACGCGAAGGCGCTGTGCATCGATTTCGGCACCGCGAAGAAGTACGGCGGAACCTGCAACCTCCGGTTTGACGACACCAACCCCACCAAGGAGGATGCGGTGTTCGTCGAAAACATCGAAAAGGACATCCAGTGGCTGGGCTACCAGTGGGACGAACTGCATTTCGCGTCCGACTTCTTCCCCAAGCTCTATGACATCGCCTGCGCCCTGATCCAGAAAGGCGTCGCCTACGTGGACGACCAGTCGCCCGAGGAGATGCATTTGAACCGCGGCACACTGACGAAGCCGGGCGTGGACAGCCCCTTCCGCAACCGCTCCGTGGAGGAAAACCTGGACCTGTTCCACCGGATGAAGGCGGGCGAATTCCCGGACGGCTCCAGGGTCCTCCGGGCCAAAATCGATATGGCCTCGCCAAACGTACTGATGCGGGATCCGACGCTGTACCGGATCCTGCGCCACCACCATCACCGCACCGGCGACGAGTGGTGCATCTACCCGATGTACGACTTTCAGCACCCGCTGCAGGACGCGCTGGAGGGCGTGACCCACTCGCTGTGCTCGTTGGAGTACGAAATCCACCGCCCGCTGTACGATTGGGTGGTGCGCGAGGCCGGCTTTGCCCACCCGCCGCGCCAGATCGAGTTCGCGCGGCTCAACCTGACCCGCACCATCATGTCCAAGCGCTACCTGCGCAGGCTCGTGGAGGAGGGCAAGGTGTCCGGCTGGGACGACCCCCGGATGCCCACCCTCGCCGCCATGCGCAGGCGCGGCTACCCGCCGGAGGCCATCCAGGACTTCCTATCCCGCGTGGGCGTCGCCAAGGCGGATTCCACGGTGGACGGCGCGCTGCTGGAGCACTGCGTGCGCGAGGCGCTGGGCGATGCCGCGCCCCGGGCGATGGCGGTGCTGAACCCCATCGAAGTCGTGCTGACCAACTGGCCGGAGGGCCGGGTGGAAGAACTGCCGATGGAGAACCACCCGGATCACCCGGAGATGGGCGAGCGAACCGTGCGCTTCACCGGCAGGCTGTTCATCGAAAAGGAGGACTTCCTCGAGAACCCGCCGCCGAAGTTCTTCCGGCTGGCCCCGGGCCGCGAGGCCAGGCTCAAGGGCGCGTACATCGTGAAGTGCGAAGGCGTCGAGAAGGACGAATCGGGCGAGGTCAAGAAGCTCCTGTGCTCGGTGGACCTCAATTCGAAGTCCGGCAGCGACGGCGCCAACCGCAAGGTGAAGGCCACGCTGCACTGGCTGAGCGATCTGGACGCCGTGCCGTTTACGGCGCGGCTGTACGAGCCGATCCTGCTGGACGACGACGCCGTGGAGGAGATCGAGATCGACGAGGACGGCGCGGAGGTCGAAAAGCCGGTCAAGGACTTCATGAGCCGCCTGAACCCGAACAGCCTGACGGTGATGGACGGCGCGCTCTGCGAGAAAGTGATCGCGGACGCCGAGGTGGGCGCGCGCTTCCAATTCCTCCGGATGGGCTACTTCGCCAAGGACACCGATTCCACGCCGGGGAAGCCCGTCTACAACCGCGTCGTGCCGCTCAAGGACAACTGGCAGAAGGTCAAAAACGGCTGACACCTCCGCCCGGAGGTCTGATTCCACAACGCCCGTTCGCGGGCATTCAAGCTGTTGACAAACCTCGCCGTGCTTTCAATTCGTTCCCGGCGACCTGTGCGCCGGGAACGCGTTTCTTCCATCAGTGCGCACACTGGTGGAAGAAACAACACCTTTGGTCAGTGCGTCGCCCGGAGACGCCGCAGCGTTTCAGGCGCACGCAGTTCTTCTTTCTTTGCGCCCAAAAACCCCTCAGGGTTTTTCAACGCCCTGAATGCCCGTTCGCGGGCATTTTTTCACCGCGGGTTTCCGCCGGGGGTGGCTTCATTGTATGTGGATTTTGCCCTTGACAGCGTCCCGGGCCGCCCGGCGCCGCTGGCGGGAGCGCGCGGGAGGCGGAAATTCCGAATCCCAGTGCGCCAGATATTTCCATGAAATGAAGGATTTCCGTCTGTTAAAATTCATTTTCTTCGCAAAACCCGCGGAGGCTATGCAGGAATCCGCGGGCTTTTCATAGAATGAAATATGCTGCGCTGCATAATTTGCGTGGGAAACTTGTCAAGAGCGTTGAAAGAAGGTTAACACATGTCCCTGACGCTGTCCAAACGCTGCCAATCCATCGCCCCGTCGGTGACGCTGGGCATCGATGCGCGCGCCAAGGCATTGATTGCCGCCGGCGAAAACGTGATCGGCCTGGCCGCCGGCGAGCCCGATTTTGATACGCCGGAATACATCCGGGATGCCGCCAAATACGCGCTGGATCACGGCATGACCCGCTACACGCCGGTGGCCGGCACGGTCAAGCTGCGGGAGGCCATCGCCAGGAAGCTGAAGCAGGACAACGGCCTCGATTACAAGCCGGGCGAGATCATCGTGTCCAACGGCGCGAAGCACTCGCTGTTCACCGCGCTGGCGGCCATCCTGAACCCGGGCGACGAGGTGCTGCTGCCCTCCCCCTGCTGGGTCAGCTACCCCGAGATGGTGCAGATGAACGGCGGCGTGTGCGTCTTCGTGCCGGGCCGGGAGGAGGACGACTTCCTGGTGAGCGCCGAGCAGCTGGCGCCGCTTGTGACCCCCCGCACCAAGGCGCTGATCCTGAACTCCCCCAACAACCCCAACGGCAGCGCCTGGCCGCGCGAAATGCTGGAGGGGATCGCGAAGCTGGCGGTGGAGAAGGGCTTCTACGTGATCTCCGACGAGATCTACGAAAAGCTGCTCTACGAGGGCGAGCACGTGTCCATCGCGTCGCTGTCGCCCGAGATCAAGGCGCAGACCCTCGTGGTCAACGGACATTCAAAGTCCTACGCGATGACCGGCTGGCGCATCGGCTACGCGGCGGGGCCCAAGGCGGTGATCGACGCGATGGCCGCCCACCAGAGCCACGCGACCTCGAGCGCCAATTCCATCGCCCAGTACGCGGCGACGGTGGCGCTGTCCTCGGGCGAGGACATCATCCGCGCGATGGCGAAGGAGTTCGACGCGCGCAGGAAGCTGATGCACAGCCTGATCGAGGGCATCGACGGCCTGTCCGCGAGGCTCCCGAAGGGCGCGTTCTACACGATGCTGAACATCTCCGGCGCGGTGGGCAAGGCGCTGCCCGGCGGCAAGCCGATTCAGGACGCCGACGACTTCGCCCAGCAGCTCCTGGACAGCGTCAAGGTGGCGGCGGTGCCGGGCAATGCGTTCGGCGCGCCCTTCCACGTGCGGCTCAGCTACGCCACCTCCCAGGAGAAGATCCGGGAGGGCATGGAGCGCATCGCGTCGTTCATGGAGCAGCTCTCCTGACGGGACTCCACCACGATGACAAACTGAAAGAACCGGTCTTCTCCGTTTGATGAGAAGACCGGTTCTCGATTGTTTTTTATGCCTTATTGGGCGCTTCCGTAGATGAAGTCATGGAGCGCCTGGGTGTTCTTTGCGAAATCAGGCCGGATGGACCAAGTGCCATCCTTCATGCCCGAATCGAAGGAATCGTCAATCGGGATGCGCAACTGGGGGATGCTGGAGAAGTCCGCCTTGAGGCCGACCGCCGCCAGCTTAAGCAGTGTCGGCAGGTCGATGTTCGTGTCCACATAGGGGAGCAGCGTAGTGGCCACGTCCGCGATGGTGGACAGGCTGGTCGTGCTCTGCAGTTTCTTGGCCAGCGCGGAGAGCAGCCTGCGGTTGCGCTCGGTGCGGACGTAGTCGCTGTCCTGATAGCGGTTGCGCGTGAAGGATATCGCCTGGTTGCCGGTCAGCAGCGTGTCCGGCCCGTACTGGGTCAGCCTCGCCGTGCTGAGCGTCGGGACGACGAAGGTCTTCATGTAATCATTGATGTAGGACATCTCTTCCTTCGAGATGTCGATGTTGATGCCGCCCAGCTTGTCGATGACCTCCGCCAGCGCGGTCATATTGATCATCGCGTACTGGGAGACGTTCAGGTTGAAGTTCTGGTTGACCGTGCGCATCAAGAGCTTCGGCCCGCCGTACACATTGGCGGCGTTGAGCTTGGCCCCGCCCACGTCCTGCAGGTTGACCCAGATGTCGCGCATCAGCGAGCTCATCTTCATCTCGCCGGTCGAAAAATTGACCGACAGCACGATCATCGTATCCGTGCGGGCGTAGCTCTGGCTGCCGCGGGAGTCGCCGCCCATCAGCAGGAAGTTCGTCCAGTTGCTGTCCAGGCCCTGCGCCTGCGCCAGATCGTCCACGACGACCGGATTTGTGACGATGATGTCCGGCTCCGGCGTCTCCCCCGGCGGGAGCGGAATCTCCGTGGGCGCGGGGGAAGGGGCGGCGGTGGCGGCATCCTCAGCCAGCGCGGGAACGCTGCCGACCGAGAGAGCCAGAACCAGCATCAACAATATGAAAGGCATGAGTCGCTTCATTTTCCTTCTCCTTCCGTGAGTGAGGGCGTCCGTTGGCCCCAACGAACCTGTAATAAGCATTATAGTACTCATTCTACCTGAATCCGGCGGCTTGTCAACGAAAACGGGCAATTTTTACGGAAATTAACGACAGGTACCGATTTCATCCTTTTTTGTGCGCGGCCGGGGCGGCTCCGGGCGGGCCGCTTGCAGCGGGAATGCGGGCACGGTATGGGATCTCGCGGCGATTTCGGGGGCTGCCGCAGAGAAACAGGAGGCCGGCCCTTCGCGCGAGCCGGTCTCCTGTCCAAAACGGTCCTAAATTTTCGATCGCGGAAAACTCCGCTCTCATTGCCGATGATCTTGCGTTATCCGCGGATTTCCTTCGCGATGGCGCGGGCCTCCAGGCAGAGCTTCGTGGTCTCCGGCAGGTCCTTCGCGTTCACCATCCAGCTGCCGCCGCAGGCGAGCACCGGCGCGAACCCCAAAAACTCGGCCAGGTTCTTCGGCCCCACGCCGCCGGTGGGCACGAATTTCAGCCCGGGAAACGCCGCCGACAGCGCCTTGATGCCGGCAAGCCCCCCATATACCGAGGCCGGGAAGAACTTGACCGCCGTGAGGCCCAGCTTCAGCGCCGCCATGATCTCGGTGGGCGTGGCGCAGCCGGGCAGCGCGGGGAGGCCCAATTCCAGGCTCGCCTCTACGACCTCCCGATCGAACCCCGGCGATACGATGAACTTCGCGCCCGCCTTGTGCGCCCGCCGGACCTGCTCCGCCGTCAGCACCGTGCCCGCGCCGGGCAGCACGCCCTCCACCTCCGAAGCGATGCGCCGGATGGACTCCTCCGCCGCGCCGGTGCGGAACGTGACCTCCGCCACCGGCACGCCGCCCGCCTTGAGCGCTTGCGCCAGTGGCGCCGCGTCCCGCGGGTCCTCCAGCTTAATGACCGGCACGACGCTGACGCGCGCAATTTCCTCCAATGCGTTCATGGCGCTCACTTCTCCCGCTGTGCCTTGTAGAACGCGCCGATCGCGTCGCCGGCCAGCACCACGTCGATGATCTCCGGGATCGAGATGTTGAACGGCTCGGCGTTCCAGAACGAGTGCATGCTGGTCTCGGCGATTGTCTTGAGGTTTTCCGGCGTCTTTTCCACCCACAGGTCGCCGAGGGTCACCGGCAGCCCCACGTCCAGGCAGAAGTTCACCACTTCATCCATCAGCGCCTTGGGCGCGTTCTCCGCCACCAGCTGGCAGATCACGCCGAAGGCCACGCGCTCGCCGTGCAGCGACTTCGCGCCCACCGGAAGGCCGGTGATGCCGTCGCCCACCGAGTGCGCGCCCGCGCAGCCGGTGTTTTCAAAGCCCAGGCCGCTCATCAGCGTGTTGCACTCGATGATGTCCTCCACCGCCTCGGTCACCAGGCCCTTTTCGGCGGCCAGCTTGGCCTGTACGCCGCGCTCGATCAGCGTCTCGTAGCACGCCTCGGCGACGGCCATAGCGGTCTTGGGGCGGCGGAACGGGCCTTGCCCCTCGTTGATGTAGTTGCCGTGGTCGGCCAAGGCGTTTGCGCGGGCCTCGAACACCGTGGACAGCGCATCGCCCATGCCCGACACCAGGAAGCGGATCGGGGCCTTGGCGATGATCGCCGAATCCATCAAGACCAGGTTGGGGTTTGACACGTAGGGGCGGGCGTGGGAGTGCTCGCCGCTCTCTTTATAGATGACGGACAGCGCGCTGGTGGGCGCGTCGGTGGAGGCCGAGGTGGGGCAGATGACCACCGGGGTCTTGAAGTTGTCGGCAACCGCCTTGGCGGTGTCCAGCGTTTTGCCGCCGCCGATGCCGCATACGACCGTCGGAGCAAACGCGCGCAGCTTCTCCGTGGTGGCCTCGATCTGCTTTTCGGTCACTTCGGTACCAAAGACCACCGTCTCGATCACCGAACCGGTGCCTTCGAACTGCGCCTTGAGTTCCTTCGTCAACCGCTCAAAGAAGAACGGATCGATCACCGCCGCCACGCGATGGCCATAGACGCGGGTGTACTTCTCCAGCTGATTCAAAAGGTGGGGACCCTGGATGTAGCGGCTGGGCGAACCCCAGGCGCGGACGGGTGCCGGTACGTATCCCATAAAAAACCTCCTGTTTCAATAAGTTATAATATCACGACATAGTGCTGTTGATAGTATATCCGCAGGATTCGCGTTTGTCAACCGCGCTGGCCGGGCTGCACCGCGCATTTTTTCTGATAAAAACTGTGAATAATTACATGAGGCGGCTTGCGTTGCAGCGAAAATCTGATACAATATGATGTGACATTAGATCTTATGCCGCGAGCGCGACGCTTTGGAGGTATCCGGATGCTTCAACTGCAGAAGCTGGATAAAACCGTGCCCATCCCGCTGTATTATCAGCTCAAGAGCCTGCTGCTGGAGGAGATCAAGAGCGGCGGCTACCCCGTGGACGGGTTGATTCCCACCGAAAAAGAGCTTTCCGAGATGTTCCAGATCAGCCGCACCACCGTGCGCCAGGCGATTACCGAACTGGTGCAGGAGGGCTGGCTGTACCGCATCAAATCCAAGGGCACGTTTGTGGCGCGGGTGAAGATCAAGCAGGACTTCATCAAGCGCCTGGAGACGTTCAATGAGCAGATTGAGCGCACCGGCTGCAAGCCGTCCACCCAGATGCTGGATTTCGAGGTGGTCTCGATGACGGAGCGCGTGGCCGCCCAGTTCGATCTGGCGCCCGGCGGCAAGTTCATCTACCTGAACCGGCTGCGCTTTGCCGACAGCGACCCGATCGTGACCGTCGAAACCTACCTGCCCTACGACCGCTGCGCCTTCGTGCTGGACCACGATTTCTCCAAGGAGTCGCTGTACCGGACGCTGGCCATCACCGACAAGACCCGCATCTGCCGCGTCACCCGCGTATTGGAGGCGGTGGCCGCCAATTCCCAGGACGCAAACCTCCTGGGCGTGAGCCGGGGCCGGCCGATCCACTTTTTCACCACCATCGGCTACAACAAGGCGGACGAGCCCATCGAGTATTCGCTGGCCCGCTACCGGGGCGACCGGAACCGCTTCGAGGTCTCGCTGCTGATCGATACGAGCCTATAGAGTGAAATTGAGTTGTTACGCCGGGGGCGGAACGCCATTCCCCAATAGAGTTTAAATAAGAAACGAATCAGGGCGGCCGATCGCGTCAAGGGGCTTGACGCGGGCCGTCCTGTTGTGTATAATGTAGTGACAAAGTGATATTGCTTCTTTGTACCTGCTATGGAATGGGAGGCGCGCATGACGTTGACGTTCGTCCAGACCGTCGCGGGGCCTGTGCCGCCCCAAAGCTTGGGCCACTGCCAGATGCACGAGCACCTGTTCGTGCGGGATACGCCCGCGGCGCTGGCGAACCCGGCGCTTCGAATTGACGACGAGGAAAAGTCCACGCTGGAGCTTTCAGATTACTTCGCCGCGGGCGGGCGGACGGTGCTCGACGCGCAGCCGGGCAGCGCGGGGCGGGACGCAGCGGCGCTCCTCCGGCTCAGTAACGCAAGCGGCGTTCATATCGTCACCGTGACCGGCTTCCACCGCCCCATGTTCTATCCGCCGGACAGCTTCCTTTTTACTGAGGACGAAGACGCGCTTTTCGGGCGCTTCCTGCTGGAGCTTCGGGAGGGCGTCACGGACGGCGGGGCGCGGCTTCCGATCCGCGCGGGCGCGGTCAAGGCGGCGCTGGGCCGGGAGGGGCCGGCCGGGCGCGACGGGGCGCTGCTCCGCGCGGCGGCCCGGGCGGCGGCGGCGGGCGATGTGCCGCTGGTGCTGCACACCGAGGCGGGCGCGGGCGCGGTTCAAGCGGTGGCGCTCTGCGAAAAGGCGGGCCTCGACCCCCGCCGGGTGCTGGTCTGCCACGCCGACCGCCAGGCGGAGGACTTCCGACCCCACGAGGAAATCGCCCGAACCGGCGCGTTTTTGGAATACGACACCATCGGCCGTTTCAAGTACCACGACGATGAAAGCGAGATCCGGCTGATCCTTCGCATGCTGGAGAAGGGGCATCGGGACCGGCTCCTGCTGTCCCTTGACACCACCGCGGCGCGGCTGCACCATTACGGCGGCGAAATCGGCCTGACGTACCTCATCGAAACCTTCCTTCCGGCCCTCGCCCGGGCGGGCGTCTTGCGGGAGGATCTTGAAATTCTCACCCGCGTGAACCCTTCCCGCGCGTTCGAAGGCCCGTGACACTTGCCTCGGGTATTCCCCTATCTCTCTCGAAGGAGTGGAATCTCATGGTCATACTGCCAGCCCCCGCCAATCGCCCCACCATGTACTTCATCGGCGTCACCACCGGCCAATCCTCCATCATGCGGCTCTTCCCCATCTGGGCGGAGGCGCTGGGCATCGACGGCGTCATCGTGGGCATCGACATCGCCATCCACGCGCCCCAAGAGGACTACCGCCGGGTGGTAGAGTTCATCAAGGCCGACCCCATGTCGATGGGCGCGCTGGTCACCACCCACAAGATCGACCTGCTCGCCGCCTGCCGCGACCTGTTCGAGTACCTGGACCCCTACGCGCGCCTGTTCGGCGAACTCAGCTCGATCTCGAAGCTGAACGGCCAGCTGTGCGGCCACGCGAAGGACCCGATCTCGGTAGGGCTGGCGCTGGACGCGTTCCTGCCGGAGGGGCACTGGCGCAAATACCCCAAGGCCGAGGTGTGCGTACTGGGCGCGGGCGGCAGCGCGCTGGCGGTCAGCGCGTACCTGGCCGAGGAGAAGCACGGCGGCGACGTGCCCGCCCGCATCCACATGACCAACCGCTCCGCGCCCCGGCTCTCCGAGGCGGTGAACATCCTGAAGGATTCCCGGGTGCCGCTGAGCTTCCACCTGTGCCCGGAGCCGAAATGGAACGACGCGGTGGTGGAGCGGCTGCCGCCGGGCTCGATGGTGGTGAACGCCACGGGCCTGGGAAAGGACCGGCCCGGCTCGCCGCTGACGGATACCTGCCGCTTCCCGGAAGCGGGCGTGGCCTGGGAGTTCAACTACCGCGGCACGCTCGAGTTCATGCACCAGGCGGAGGCGCAGAAGGAAGTCCGCGGCCTCACCATCGAGGACGGCTGGACCTACTTCATCCACGGCTGGACGCAGGTGATCGCGGAGGTTTTCCACACGGACATCACCGGCGAACGGCTCGCCCTTTGCGACCGATTGGCCAGATAGACACAGGGAGTGATAGAATTGGCGGAGAAGGTGCTGGTCACGCCGCGCTCCTACGGCAAGGAGGACCCGGCGCTGTTCGGGATGCTGGAAGGCGCGGGCTTTGAAGTCGTCCGGAACGAGACCGGCGGCATCCTGACCAAGGCGCAGATGATGGAAAAAATCGCGCGCTGCGCGGGCGTGATCGTGGGCGTGGACCCGCTGGACGCGGACGTGATCGCGGAAGCGCCGAATTTGCGCGCCATCGCCAAGTACGGCGTGGGCGTGGACAACATCGACCTCGCGGCCGCGAAGGCCCGGGGCATCAAGGTCTCCCGCACGGTGGGTGCCAACGCGTCGGCGGTGGCGGACTACGCGATGACGCTGATGCTGGCGCTGTCCCGGAAGCTGCTTACGATCGACCGGCGCTGCCGGGCGGGCGACTGGGGCAAGATCACGACGCTGGACGTCACCGGGGCGACGCTGGGGCTGATCGGCCTGGGCGCGATCGGGAAGCTGGTGGCGAAGCGGGCGCTGGGGTTTGACATGAATGTGCTGGCCTACGACGTGGCCTGGGACGAGGCCTACGCCGCCGCCAACCGCATCGGGTTCGCGGGGCCGGAACGCATCCTCAAAGAGGCCGATTTCATCAGCCTGCACCTGCCGCTGCTGCCGTCCACCGAAAACTTCATCGGCGAGAAGGAGCTTTCTTTGATGAAGCCCACCGCGATCCTGATCAACACCGCGCGAGGTGGTCTCGTGGACGAGGCGGCGCTGCTCAAGGCGCTGCGGGCGGGCCGGATCGGCGGCGCGGGCCTCGACGCGTTCCGGGAGGAACCGCCCTCGCCGGAATGGTTCGCGCTCGACACCGTGGTGCTGGGCGCCCACTGCGCCGCCTCCACAAAGGGCGCGAGCCTGATAATGGGGCGCATGGCCACCGAAAATTTGATCCGGGATATGGCGCAATAGGAGGGATGGCATGAGGTACATACTCGCGCACGACCTGGGCACGTCGGGCAACAAGGCGACGCTGTTCAGCGAGGAAGGGAAGCTGATCGGCTCCACCGTCTATGCCTATGACACCGCCTACTTCAACGAGACCTGGGCGGAGCAGGACCCGGCCGACTGGTGGCGCGCGGTGTGCGAGACCTCGCGCGCGCTGATCGCCGGGACCGGCGTCGCGAACACCGACATCGCGGCGGTGTCCTTCAGCGGCCAGATGATGGGCTGCCTGTGCGTCGACCGGGCGGGCAACCCGCTCCGCAAGTCGATCATCTGGGCGGATCAGCGCGCTCAGGCCCAGCAGCGCGCGCTGGGGGAGCACATCGCGCTCTGGGATTTCTACCAGATCGTCGGCCACCGCAACGCCGCCTCCTACGGACTGCAGAAGCTGATGTGGGTGCGGGACAACGAGCCGGAAATCTACGAGGCCACCTACAAGGCGCTGAACGCCAAGGACTACATCGTGTTCAAGCTGACCGGGAACTTCTACACCGAGCCGTCGGACGCCTCCTCGAACACCTGCGTGGATCTCAAGACCTTGAACTGGTCCGAGCGGCTGATCGAATACGCGGGCGTGGACGGCGACAAGTTCCCGAAGATCGTGCCCTCCACGTTCGTCGCGGGCGGGGTGACGAAGGAAGCCGCGCTGGCGACCGGCCTTCACGAAGGGACGAAGGTGGTCATGGGCGGCGGCGACGGGCTGTGCGCCAACGTGGGCGCGGGATCGGTGAAGCCGGGCAAGAGCTTCAGCTACGTGGGCTCCTCCGCCTGGATCGCCACCACCAGCGAGCAGCCGGTGCTGGACGAGGGGATGCGCACCGTCACCTGGGCGCACATCGTGCCCGGGCTGTACGCGCCCAACGGCACCATGCAATCGGCGGGCGGCTCCTACGCCTGGCTGAAGAATCAGGTGTGCAAGTTCGAGTCCTTCGAGGGGGCGCGGCTGGGCGTCAGCCCGTACGCGCTGATCGATGAGCAGATCGCCGAGAGCCCGGTGGGGTCAAACGGCGTGATCTTCCTGCCGTATCTCCTGGGCGAGCGCGCGCCGCGCTGGAACGTGGACGCCCGCGGGGCCTTCGTCGGCCTCAAGATGGAGAACCAGCGGCGCGACATGCTGCGCAGCGTGCTCGAGGGCGTGACGATGAATCTGGCGATCATTCTGGACATCCTGAGAAAGCATATTCCGATCGACGAGATCCTGGTGATCGGCGGCGGTGCGAAGGGCGCGGTGTGGCGGCAGATGATGGCGGACGTGTACGACGCCCGAATCCTGGCCCCGGTGCTGCTGGAGGAGGCCACGTCGATGGGCGCGGCGGTCACCGGCGGCGTGGGCGCCGGGCTGTTCAAGGACTTCGACGCCATCGACCGCTTTATTGAAGTCAAGTACGTGAGCGAGCCGATCCGCAAAAACGTCGAGGCCTATAAGCCGGTCCGGGAGATGTTCGATCTCTGCTACCAGTCGCTGCTGCCCGTCTATGAGAAAATGGCGGGTCACGGATGAAAGGAGAACCGTCATGCAGACGCCCAAGCTGTTCACGCTGCTGCCGGAGGAGTACGTTTCGACGCCCGACGGCATGGAGATCGATTCGGAGGGCAACCTGATCCTGTCCTGCCCCAACTTCGCGGACATGACGATGCCCAGCTGCGTGCTGAAGATCGGCAAGGACCGCTCGATCCGCAAGTGGTTCGACGTGCCGAAGAACCCGGACACGAACGAGGCGCGCTCGATGGGCATCGCCTTCGGCCCGGACGGCGACCTGTACATCGTGGACAACCCCGGCTGGACGGGGCGGGCGGATCTGGTGTTCACCGGCCGCATCCTGAGAGTCCGGCTGGCCGGGGACAAAATCGTCAAGACCACGGTGGTGGCGGACCACATGGAGCACCCCAACGGCATCCGCATCAAAGGCGAGCACCTGTACGTGACCCAGTCCACGCTTCAAAACGTGCCCGGCCCGAGCGGGAAGCTGATGAGCTGTGTCTACCGCTTCCACCTGGACGACCACGATATCCATGTGACGAACACGCTGGCTGACCCCAACATTTTGGAGACTTTCGTGACCCAGAACCCGAAATGCCAGTACGGCGTGGACGGCATCGTGTTCGACCGGGAGGGGCGGCTGATCGTCGGCAACTTCGGCGACGGCGCGGTGCATAGGCTTTCGCTTTCGGAGGACGGCACGAGGGTTCTGAACAACGAACTCTGGTGCTGTGACCCGGCGAACCTTCTGACCACCGACGGCATGACGCTGGACCCATACGGCAACATCTACGTGGCCGATTTCTCCGCCAACGCCATCGGCAGGATCTCGCCGGAGGGCGTGATCACCCGCATCGCCCAAAGCCCGGACTGCGACGGCTTCGACGGCGGCTTGGACGAGCCGGGCGAGCCCTGCGTGTGGAACGGCCAGATCGTCGTCAGCTGCTTCGACCTGGTGGTGGACGACCAGAAGGTCAACACCGCCCACGAGATGCCCGCCACCATGAGCCTGCTGGAGATTGAGCCGTAGAGAGGCGGGGGAGGCGCCGGAGGATCCCAGCGGGGGGCCTTCGTTCCTGGGTTCTAAAAACGCTCCACTGGACCGTTTTTTGCGGTGGAATCGCACCGAACCCGCTTTCCCACCAAGCGCACCTGAACGTAATCCAATGTATGCGCTTGGTGGGAAAGCCCCCCGATCCCCCTAACCGGGGGCTCCGCCCCCGGACCCCCGCCAGAGGGAAGTTCCCTCTGGACTCCCCGCATAAGGGAATATCCGCCGGAACGTCTATTTTTAGGCCTAAGCATGGCATCAGCGAGTAATCGACGTTGGGGAGGGGCAATCGATTCATTGTAAGCGCATAAACAGCGCTCCGATTTCGCGGAGCGCTGCTTGTCGCTTAAATAGTTCTTTGCCCTTTTGCGATGGGGTCCAGGGGAGCATCATGCTCCCCTGGCGGGGTTCGGGGCGGAGCCCCGGCGTCTCCCCGTCTCCCCTAGTCCTTGTACCGGATGATGCACTTCTTGGCGATCTGCTTCTTCTCCAGCTTTTTGAAGGCCTCCAGGATGTCCTCGAAGTCGTAGTAGTCGGAAATGTAGTCCTTCAGGTCGATGACGCCGGCCTTGAGCCAGTTCATCACCTGGTTGTGGGCCTGGCCCTCCTCGACCTTCGAGGGGAACTGCTGGAACTGCAGCTGCCAGTTGTAGGGGGCCTCCGCCCAGTTGATCTCCGCCGACAGGTTGGGCGATATGCCGTAGCAGCAGATCTTGCCCTGGTCGTACAATAGCGGCATCGCCATGTTGATGATGGCGGAGACGCCCACCGCGTCCAGCACGAACTTGACGCCCTCCGGGCAGATTTGGCGGATCTTTTCTTTATACTGCGGGTCCTTGCTGTTAAAGGTGTAATCCGCGCCCAGCTTTTTCGCATCCTCCAGCTTCTCGTCGACGATGTCCAGCGCGATGATCGGATGCGCGCCCGTTAGGCTCAGGAACTTGATGAACGTCTGCCCCACCGGGCCGCAGCCGAACACGGCGATGGAGTCGTTGGCCTTGATGCCGAACCGCTTGATGGAGGACAGCACCTCGCGCAGCGTGATGATCATCGCCGCGTCCACCGGGTCGATGTCCGGCGGCAGCACCGTCTGGCCGAAGGCGCACTCGGGCGTCGGGCCGTAGGCGGATTCGTCCCACTTGGGGTCGCACACCACGCCGTACTCGCTGTAGGAGCCCCAGCCGCATTCGTAGCCGTCAAGGGGCCCGGCAAACGGCAGCAGCACCAGGTCGCCCACCTTATAGGAGACAACCTTCTTGCCCACCGCGATCACGCGGCCCACCGCCTCGTGACCCAGCATCAGCGGGTACATGTCGGGGCCGAAGTTCTTGAAGTTCCGGTGGATCAGCTTGGCGTCGGTGCCGTTGCACACGCCGCAGCTGAGCGTCTTGACCAGCGCCTGGCAGTCGTTGTACTGGGGCATAGAGACTTCCTTGACCGCGAGGGACCCGTCCTTTTCGACGATCAGGGTTTTCATCTTTTCCATGTGTCCGCCTCCTGTGTTGAAAGCTGCGGCCAGGATTCCCGGGCCACGTTGTGTTCATTATATCATGACATTGTATCAAATGCAAGCCCGCGGCCAGGGCGCCCGCGGGATATTTCGGGCGGCGCAACGCAGATGATAAAAAATCTGTGCAATGCGGCAAGCCCGGCGCATAGAATGTACAATATTTATCCCAAGCAGGAAAAAACACTTGACAGGAAAACCATTCGCCGTATAATAGAATCAGTTAGTATGTAGGTACATTACATCATAATTCCTGCCGATCGTCGCAACCAGCCGCTCACGGGCTTCCGGGAAACGGCTTCCACGGCCCAAAGGTTGTATTTATTTCCGGCGCACGCCGCGCCGGAGGAAAAATAAGGAGGGAACATCATGAAGAAGGTCCTGTCCCTTGTGCTGGCATTGGCGCTGACGCTGGGTCTGTTCTCCGTAGCGTTCGCCGATGTCGATTACACCAACCTGAAGGCATTCAAGATTGAGAACGTCCCGCAGGAGAAGCTCGATACCACGCTGTACATGGCCGTCTCGGTCCGCGGCCTTGAGAATCCCTACATCGCCACCATTAAGGTCGGCATGGAAATGTTCGCCAAGTACCTGGATTCCATCGGCCAGAAGTATGAGATGCAGGTCCTCGATTCCCAGGGCGACAACGACAAAGAAGTGGACAACATGAGGCAGTTCGCGGCCAAGGCCAACGGCAACGCCATCGCCTACGCCGACCCGAACGAGAACTCCATCGCCTACTCGCTGGCCGAGGCCATGGCGGAGTCCGGCGGCTTCATCGGCACCGCCTGGAACAAGCCGGACGACGTGGGCCCGAAGGATCTGACGCCCAACTGGGTCATCCACACCTCGCCCGACAACGTGCTCAGCGGTTACAACATCGCCAAGGCGCTGTTTGACAACATGGGCGGCAAGGGCAAGATCTTCGTCGTGCAGGGCATGCTGGGCAACACCGCCGCGACGGCCCGCTATGAGGGCCTCCAGAAGGCGCTGAAAGAGTACCCGGACATCGAAGTCGCCGAAGACGACACCGGCAACTGGGAGACCGCCCAGGCGCTGACGCTGGTGGAAACCTGGCTGAACAAGCATCCGGATGTCGCCGGCGTGTGGTGCGCCAATGACAGCATGGCCACCGGCGCGCTGCAGGCGCTGGACGCCAAGGGCCTCAAGGGCAAGGTCGGCGTGGTCGGCATCGACGCCAACACCGACATCGTCGAGGCCGTGCGCGATGGCAACGCCGTGGCGACCGTCTCCTCCGACGGCTATCTGCAGGGCGGCTACACGCTGGCCATCTGCTACGCCGCGTGGGCGGGCCTGCTGGATGTCACCAAGGTGCCCGACGACTTCCGTGAGTTCGCGACCCCGGCCACGCTGATCACCAAGGACAACGCGGCCGATTACCTCTCCAGCACCCCGACCTTCGACTTCTCCACCCCCTTCTTCTGCAAGGCAGACTAACGGGCGATGGAAATCCGCTTCGCGTCTTTCCACCGCGAAGGGGAAGAACCGCGCGGGCCTGAAAACCTCACGAATTTCCGGGCGGCCCGCTGACATTAGGGTTCGTTTCCTCCGCCAGGCAAGCGAACTGGTTACGGAAACGATGGGAGCTCCGGCGGGACGGGATAAACTCCGCCCCGCCGGGGTATCCGCGGGCATCTTTAGGTTAGTGCACCTCTAAAATTGAATGGGAAAGAAACGCGCCGGTCGCGATCGGATATAGAACCTCGGGATGGGAGCGTGACGTATGGATAAACAAAACAAAGCGAATATGACCATTACGGAGGAATTCGCCGAAAAGGTTCGCAGGGACAATTTTAAGGAGCGGGTCATGCAGATCGCACCGGTGATGGTGCTTCTTTTGCTGATCGTCGTGTTCTCCTTCGCCTGCGGGCACAATTTCGCGTCGAGGGACAACCTGGTGGCCATCCTGAATCAGCTGGCCATCCCGCTGATCGTGGCCTTCGGACTGACGTTTGTGATCATGATCGGCTCCATCGACCTGTCCATCGACGGCACCGTCGGCATGGCGGGGTCGCTGATGGCGGTGTTCGTGCTGAACAGCCAGTTCCCCGGCATGAACATGGGGATCTGGGGCGCGGGCCTTGCGATCCTCACCTCGGTGGTGGTCGGCTTCATCGTAGGCGTCGTGCACGTGAAGCTGCGCATCCCCTCGTTCATGGTGACCTTCGCGTTCATGTACATCTGCCGCGGCATCGGCATGCTCTCCTACCAGGGCCATCCGCCCACGATCAACGATCCGCTGTTCGTGGCGCTGGCCAAGGCGTCGTTTCTGGGCATCCCGTTCATCACGTGGGTGGCGATCCTCATGCTGGCGCTGTGCTACTTCATCCAGGAGTACACCGCCTTCGGCCGCTACGTCTACGCCGTGGGCACCAACGAATCGATCCCCCGCGCGGTGGGCGTCAGCGTGGACAGGGTGAAGATCCAGGTGTTCACGCTGGCCGGGTTCCTATTCGGCGTGGCGGGCGTGATCGGCGCGATCCGGCTGGGCCAGGGCCAGGTGGGCATCGGCGAGGGGCTGATGTTCCCGGCGCAGGCGGCCGTGGTCGTCGGCGGCACCAGCCTGGCCGGCGGCAAGGGCGGCGTGGTGAACACCATCGTGGGCGTGCTCATCATGACGGTGCTCACCAACGGCCTGGTGCTCCTCAGCGTCAACCCCTACGTGCGCACCGGCATCCAGGGGCTGATCATTCTGATCGCGGTGATCCTGACCATCCCCCGCGGCGGTCAGGTCATCAGCAAGTGAGCGGGGGTGGGCCTATGGAAGACAGAAAGCCGCTTTTCTCTGCGAAGAACATCGCCAAGTCCTTTGCCGGCACCCAGGCGCTTAAAGGCGTGGGCCTGACGGTCTACCCCGGCGAGATCGTCGGCCTCGTCGGCGAGAACGGCGCGGGCAAATCGACGCTGCTCAAGATCATCATCGGCGCGCAGCCAGCCTCCTCCGGCGCGATGGAGATGCACGGCAAGCCCTTCGAACCCAAGACGCCTATGGAGGCCAACCGGGAAGGAATCGGCATGGTGTTCCAGGAGCAGAGCCTGATCGTCAACCTGAACGTGGCGCAGAACATCTTCTTCGGCCACGAGAAGCAGTTCAAGAAAAACGGCCTGGTCAACTGGGGGCAGATGAACAAGGCGGCGCTCGAGGTGCTTCGGGAAGTCGACGTGACCGACATCTCCCCGCGCAAAAAGGTGTCCGATCTCAACTTCGCCACCCGCCAGATGATCGAGATCGCGAAGGTCATCAACGTCACCAAGCAGGCGGGCAGCGACCATTGCCTGATCCTATTGGACGAGCCTACGTCGGTCTTGAGCGAGGCGGAGGTTCAGAACCTGTTCAAGCAGATGAAGAAGATCGCTTCCCGCGGCCACTCGGTGGTGTTCGTATCCCACCGGCTGGACGAGGTGCTTGAGATCACCGACCGCATCTACGTCTACAAGGACGGGATGAGCGTGGGCGACCTCGCCACCCGCGACGCCTCCGAGAAGCTGCTGTACGAGATGATGGTGGGCCGCACCACCACCACCGAGTATTACCACCTGGAAAAGCAGCGCGTGCCGGGCAAAAAGGTGGTGCTGGAGGCCAAGGACCTGGGGCTTCACGGCGTGTTCAAGCACGTGAGCTTTCAGCTGCACGAGGGCGAAATTTTAGGCCTTTGCGGCGTGGTCGGCTCCGGCAAGGAGGAGATCTGCCAGATCCTTTGCGGCGACCTCAAGCCGACTTCCGGAGAAGTGCAGGTTCGGGGCAAGAAGGCGAAGTTCAGTTCCCCCGTGGAGGCGCTGAAGGCCTCCGTGCTGATGATCCCCAAGGAGCGGCTGTACGAGGGTGTGGTGATGACGCTGTCGGTGGAGGACAACATCGCGCTGTCAAGCGCCGATAAGCTCAAGAGCGGCCCCTTCGTCTCCAAGGCCAGGATCGCGGAGCAGGCGGAGCGCTGGATCAAGACGCTGCGCATCAAGACCAACGGGCGCAAGGAACTGCTCATGCAGCTTTCGGGCGGCAATCAGCAGAAGGTGGTGTTCTCCCGGGCGCTGGCGAGCGAGGCGGACATCCTGATCCTGAACCACCCGACCCGCGGCGTGGACGTGGGCGCCAAGGAGGAGATCTACTCGCTGATCCGCGACATCGTGGCCGAGGGCAAGTCCGTCATCCTGCTGGGCGACACGCTGGACGAGTCGATCGGGCTGGCCAACCGCATCCTGGTGCTGCAGGACGGCGTGGTCACCGGCGAGTTCTCGGCGGAGGTTGGCGGAAAGCCGGAGCAGGTCGACGTGGTCAGCCTGATGATGTAATGATCTGCCGGGAGCATTGGGATAAGGAGGAGCGCAATGAGCCAGAAAACCGTGGATCTCGGCCGCCGCTATCGGGTGCGGGAAAAGATCATTCAATATTTCAGCTTTTCGGCCATCATACTGCTGCTGGTGGGGCTTTCGATCACCCAGAAAAATTTCCTGGGCAGCAGTAACCTGACGAACCTGTTGCGCGACACCGCGCCGCTGATGATCATGTCGGTGGGCATGACTTCGGTGCTGCTGTTCGGCTCCATCGACCTTTCGATGGGCGCGGTCTGCTCGGTGTCGAACGTACTGTTCGTCAAATTCCTGAAGGAGTACGGCGGCAGCATGCCGAACGTCGGGGTTGCCACGCTGGCGGCGTTCGCGATCTCGCTGTGCTTCGGGCTGATCGCCGGGTTCCTCTTGGGCGTGATCCATGTGAAGCTCAAGGTGCCCTCGTTCATCGCTTCGCTGGCGTTCATGTCTGTGTGGCAGTCGACGGCGCTTTTGATCGCCGAGGCGCCCATCTCGGTGCCCAAGCCCATGTGGGGCGCGGTCAGCTGGTTCAAGGTGTCCTTCGGCGTCGTGGGCCTGCCGCTGGTGCTGGCGCTGGTGCTGGTCGTGCTGGTGCACGTGTTCCAGACCCGCACCGCCGTCGGGCGATCCATGTACGCCATCGGCGGCAACGAGCGGGCGGCGCGCATCGCGGGCACACCGGTGGACCGCACCAAGATCGCCGTGTTCACCGTCAACGGCCTGTGCGCGTCCCTGGGCGGCATCTTCCTGGCGGCCAAGCTCCGCTCCTGCGCGCCGACGATCGGCGACCCGTTCACGCTGCTCATCGTCGCCTCCTGCGTGCTGGGCGGCGCGTCGCTGACGGGCGGCAAGGGCAGCGCGCTGGGCACGGTGCTGGGCGTGTTCACCGTGGCCATCATCAACAACGGCATGAACTTCATCGGCGTGGACGCCTACTGGCAGAACGTGGTGTTCGGCGTGTTCGTGCTGGCGGCGATCGCGGTTTCGATGGACCGCTCCACCCGCGGCCTGGTCATCAAGTAATACATATTTCAAACGGATGCTTCAGGGGTTCTTTGCGCCTGGGTGCGTCGCCGCGCCCCGGCTTATGGTTTCGCGGCCTGTCTTGGAAGCACCGGGAACTCCACTGGATTATCCGCCGGAAGGAGAAGTAAAAATGGAACTCAAACCTTTTGTACTGGACTTCAGCCTCGCGACCGGAAAATGTGACAGCGGCCGGGCGAAGTCCTCGGCCCGGACTCTTCGGGACCTGAAAGCGGTGTTCGCGGACCAGGACGCCGTGAGGGCGCTGCTGGAGGCGGGCAACCCCCTCGTCTATGAATTCTACGAATTGACCAATATCCCCGAAACCAGTGGCAACCTGCGCTTTGGCACCACCATCGTCTACCCCGGCAAAGTCGGGAGCGAATACTTTTTGACCAAGGGCCACTTCCACACCATTCTGGAGGCGGCCGAAGTGTACTACTGCCTTTCCGGCGAGGGCGCGATGCTGATGGAGACCCCGGAGGGCGAGACCAGCCTGTGCCCCTTGAAGCCCGGCGACAGCCTGTACGTGCCCGGCCGCAACGCGCACCGCTCCATCAACACCGGCAGCGTGCCGCTGGTCATGTTCTTCGCGTTCCGCGCCGACGCGGGGCACGACTACGGCACCATCGAGCGGAAGGGCTACCGGAAGCTGCTGGTGGACGCGGCGGGCGTCCCCACGCTGATCGACAACCCCAAGTGGCATTAATATTGCGTTGAAAATCCGCCATTGCTCGTGTTTAGATCAGCGCTTCGCCGACTGCGCCTTGAGCAGCACACGGTAGAAATTGCCCCCCGCGATGCCCGCGACCTGGGCCTGGGTGTAGCCCAGCTTTTCCAGCCGCTCCAGGATGGCCGGGAAGCCCGACGGGCCCTCAAGCCCCTCCGGCCAGCGCTCGATGCCGTCGAAGTCCGAGCCGAAGCCCAGGCACTCCACGCCGCCCAGCTCGCAAAACCCCTCGATGTGGCGGATCACGTCGTCCAGCGTCGCTTCGCGCCCGTCCGCCAGAAAATCCGAGTAGAAGTTGATACCGATGTAGCCCCGGGTCGCGATGATCGCGCGGGCCTGGCCCGCCGTGAGGTTTCGGAATGAGCCGCAGACGGACTTGAGGTTGGAGTGGCTGGCCACCACCGGCAGCGCCGAGTGGGTCACCACATCGTAGAACCCGGCCTCGTTCAGGTGGGACACGTCCGCCAGGATGCCTTTTTTCCCCATCGCCGCGAGCATTTCGAGGCCCAGCGGCTTTACGCCCTTCCCGCAGTCGTTTTTCGCGGGGTAGGCCAGTTCGTTCTCGTTGTTCCAGGTCAGCGCGATCAGCCGGATGCCCTTTTCCGCGAACTCGTGAAGCCGGTCGAGCCTCCCTTCCAGCACCTCGCCGCCCTCGATGGACAGGATGCCGTGGGGCCCCTCCGGCGGCGTTTCGGGCAGCGCGCCGGTGAGCATCGGCACGCCCAGCGAATCTGCGTACTGCAGCATCTTCGCGGCCTTCTCGTAGGGGTGACCCTTCGGCCCGCCGGAACCGGCGAACAGCGCATAGGTCTGCAGCCCCACGCCGCCCGCGTCGAGCGCCTCCGGCCGGACGGCGCACTTCTCCGGCGCGCGGCCCTCGATGGCGATGGAATACAGCGTGTCCGCGTGGGCGTCGGCGACAAAATACTTCATGGAATCTCTCCTCCGATGGTACTTTACAGCACTCGTTTAAGCGCTCATGCCCGCGGCGAGCATCCTCCGCTTGAGCCAGCCGCCGCGCAGGTAGTAGATGATGAACATCAGGCTGGTGGCCGCCCAGGTCACCGGGTAGCCGAATACCAGCGATTCCATCGTGCCAAAGTGCGGGAACACCGCGTACAGCCACACCAGGCGCAGTACGCAGATGCCCACCACCGTCATAATCATCGGGATCAGCGATTCGCCCATGCCGCGCAGCGCGCCCGACAGGATCTCGATGGACACATAGGTGAAGTACAGCGGCGTGATCTCCCGGATCAGCGACGCGCCGATGCGGACCACGTTTTGGTCCGGCGTGAATATCGACAGGAACGGCCCCGCGAACGCGGACACGACGGCGGACAGCATCAGCGCCGAACCCATCGCCATCAGGTAGGCGGTGCGCACGCTCTTTTTGACCCGGTCCATCTTGCGCGCGCCGAAATTCTGGCTGACGAATGTGGTCACCGAGATGCCGAAGGCGTTGATAATCATCCAGAACATCGAGTCGATCTTGCCGTAGGCGGCCCAGGCGGCCATGATCTGCTCGCCGAACGTGTTGACGCCGCTCTGGATCAGGAGGTTTGAGATGCCGTACATCGTGGACTGGAACCCGCTGGGAAGCCCGATGCGGAACGCGTCCTTCAGCACTTCCCGGTCGAAGCCGATCTTTTTGACGTGCAGCCGGTAGCAGTCCTTCACCCGCATCAGGCGGATGATCAAAAGGGCCGCCGCGCAGGTCTGCGCCGTCAGCGTGGCCAGCGCCGCGCCCATCACGCCCAGCCTCAGCCCCACGACCAGCAGAAAGTCCATTCCGATGTTGATCGCCGAGCCGATCGCAAGGTAGATCAAGGGCCTAAAGGAATCGCCCACCGCCCTCAAGATGCCCGAGCCGATGTTGAACATCAGCACCGATTCGATGCCCAGAAAGTACACCCGGAGGAACAGCGTGGAGGGGCCCAGCACTTCTTCCGGCGTGTTCATGATGCCCACCAGCATCTGGCGGCTCAGAAGCGTGCCCACCACCGTCAGCGTGGCGCCCGCGGCCAGGCTGAGGGCCACCACGGTGTGCACCGCCCGGCTGGTGCCCTCCGGGTCCTTCGCGCCGTAGTGCTGCGCCACCACCACCGTCGCGCCCGAGCCGATCCCCACGAAGAAGCCCAGGAACAGGTTGATGATCGACATGCTGGTGCCGCCGACCGCCGCCAGCCCCACGTCGCCGACGAAATAGCCGACGATGGCGGCGTCCACCATGTTGTACAACTGTTGAAAGAAGGTTCCGAGCAGGATCGGGAAGAAGTACTTTAGAAGTTCGCTCCAGATGGTGTTCTGAGTGATCGCGTTGGGCCGTTCGATCTGCATACGGCGGCGTGCTCCTTTGGGATTCCCCACGCCCCTCCTGCGGGGCAGACTCAGTCTTTGACTGGTATATCACAAACCCGTGTGTTTGTCCAGCGCGCAAAAGCTAAGATGAAGGGGCCCGCGCGCTCCGGAAAACCCCGCGGGCCTTGATTCTTAAGCGCTCCGCGGGCGGCCCGCGTTCGGCGTGGGAAACATTCCCGCCCGCGCGGCTTGCGCGCCCGCCGCGCCGGGCCTATAATAGGGAGCGTCGGCGCTTTGGAAATAACCATAAAGGAAGTGCTTCGGGATGAAGGCGCTGGTCATGGAGGCTTACAAGGAGTTTTGCCTGCGGGAGGTGCCGATTCCGGCGCCCGGCGCGGGCGAGGTATTGGTCAGGGTGCGCGCCTGCGCGGTCTGCGGCAGCGACGTGCACGGCATCGACGGCTCCACCGGGCGCAGGCAGCCGCCGGTGATCATGGGCCATGAGGCGGCGGGCGAGATCGCCTCGCTGGGCGAGGGCGTGGCCGGCTGGAAAGCGGGCGACCGGGTGACGTTTGATTCCACGGTCTACTGCGGGGAATGCGACGCCTGCCGCGCGGGCGCGGTGAACCTGTGCGCAAACCGCCGGGTGCTGGGCGTCTCCTGCGGCGAGTACAAAAGGGACGGCGCGTTCGCCGAGTACATTGCGGTGCCCCAGCGCATCCTGTACCCGCTGCCGGAGCGCGTGTCCTTCGAGGAGGCCGCGATGGTGGAGCCGCTGTCCATCGCCTGCCACGCGATGACCCGCGTGAAGATCCCGGAGGGCGGGCGCGTGCTGGTGGTGGGCGTGGGCACGATCGGGCTGCTCGCGCTGCAGGTGGCGAGGAGCCTGGGCGCGGGGCGGCTGATCGCGCTGGACGTGGACGAGGCGCGGCTGGCGCTGGCCCGGGAGCAGGGCGCCCAGGCGCTGGATTCCCGAAACCCGGAGGCGCTGAATCAGGTGCTTCAATTGACCGGCGGCGCGGGCGTGGACGTGGCGGTGGATTGCACCGGCATCGGAGCGACGGCGGACCTCGCGATCCGCTCCGTGAAGCTGAACGGCGCGGTGGTGCTGGTGGGCAACCTCGCGCAGACGATTGACTTCCCGCTGCAGTTGGTGGTCACGAGGCAGCTGAGCCTTTTCGGCAGCTGCGCGTCGGCGGGCGAGTATCCGATGTGCCTGAATATGATCGCCTCCGGGCAGGTGGACGTCAAGAAGATGATCTCAAAGACCGTCCCGCTCTCCGAGGGCGGCGGGTGGATCCTGAAACTGTACAACAGGGAGCCGGGGCTGTATAAAATTGTTTTAATCCCATAAATGGGCGATGAAAATCCGCTTCGCGTCTTTTCATCGCGAAGAGGAGGGGCTGCGCGGGCCTGAAAATCTGCGGATTTTCCGGGCGGCCCGCTGACGATCGGAATTGTTTCCTCCACCAGTGTGCGCACTGGTTACGGAAACCGTTCCCGCCGACAAGTCGGCGGGAACGATAAAAGCACAATGCGGAGGAACAATCCGGGGATACCAGGGGTGGGGAGTGTACATAAAGTGAAAAAAATTCGCGTCGGCATCGTGGGCTGCGGCAAGGTGGGGCACTGCCACGCCCGGGCGTACCGGGCGATCGAGGACTGCGAACTCGTCGCCTGCTGCAACCACCATTTGGGGCGGGCGGAGGAATTCGCCCGGCAGTACGGCATCCGGGCGTTCACGAGCGTGCGGGAGATGGTCGAAAAAGCGGGCGTGGAGGCGGTCAGCGTCTGCACGCCTCACCCGGCCCACGCGGACGCCGCGGCGGAGGCGGCCTGGCTGGGCGTGCACATCCTGGTGGAGAAGCCGCTGGCCACAACGCTTAAGGACTGCGACCGGATACTGGAAGCCGTCCGCGCCTCGGGCGTCACCGGCGGCGTGGTCAGCCAGCGCAGGTTCTACCCGCAGACCGCCAGAGTCCGGCGGGCCATCGACGAGGGCAAGATCGGCAGGCCCATCCTGGGCACGGTGACGCTCCTCGGCTGGCGGGACATGGCCTACTATGCCTCCGACCCGTGGCGCGGCACCTGGGCGGGCGAGGGCGGCGGCGTGCTGGTCAACCAGGCGCCCCACCAGTTGGACCTGCTGCTCTGGTACATGGGCGAGGTCTCGGAGCTTTACGGCTTCTGGGACACGCTGAACCACCCCGGCCTGGAGGTAGATGACACCGCCGTGGCCGCGCTGCGCTTCAAGTCCGGCGCGCTGGGCACCCTTCTGCTCAGCAACTCCCAAAACCCGGCGCTCTACGGCAACGTGCACGTGCATGGCTCAAACGGCGCGTCCGTCGGCGTGCAGACCGATGGCGGCGCGATGTTTATCGCGGGCGTCAGCGGCATCACCGAGCCGCCGTTCAACGATCTATGGACGGTGCCCGGCGAGGAGGCGCTGCAGCCCCTCTGGCGCGTGGAGGAGGACCCGCTGTTCTCCGGCGCGGACGCGGTGGACCGGTTCTTCCGGCTGCAGCTTGTGGACTTCCTCGCCGCCATCCGGGAGAAGCGGCCGCCGCTCGTCACGCTGGAGGATGGCCGCCGCACCGTGGAGCTGTTCACCGCCATCTACCGCTCCGCGAAGACCAAAATGCCGGTCGCCTTCCCGCTCGCGCCGTAGGCCGCGCTTAACCCTTTGGGGATGACGCGCGGCCAAAGATATGGTACAATGCAATGGCTACACAGTGCGCGCGACAGGGCCGAAGGGCTGGGGAATTACCGGCGTATGCTTGAGAACTATCTGGCGATGGGCGCGCTGAACGCGCTGGCCCTGATGATCCTTTTCTACATGGTGTGGCGCAACGGCGTCATCGAGCAGGGCAAGCGGGCGTTCTACCTGCTCGCCATCCTGGCGACCGAGGCCGTGGTGCTGGCCGAGATGGGAACCGTGCTGTTCGAGGGCGGGGTTCTGTCCTCGCGCCCCGCGTACCTCGCCTGCAACGTCGCCGGCTTCGCGCTGACGCCGGCGATCCCCATCCTGCTGGCGGGCGTCTTTGGCGTCCTCGGGCCGCGGAGCATGGGCCTGACGCTGATCCCCTGCCTTGTGAACGCGCTGCTTTCGCTGTTCTCCCCCTTCTACGGCCTCATCTTTTCGGTTTCGGAGTCGGGCGCTTACCAGCGCGGGGATCTTTTCGCCGCCTTCGTCGCGGCCTACCTCTGGGGCATGCTGGTGCTGCTCAAGGCGACCCTGGACATGGGCAAGCGCTACCGCTACCGGTTCCGGTACAAGCTATTCGCCGTGTTCGGGTTCATCCTGCTGGGCACCTCGCTGCAAATCGCGCTGCCCAGTGTGCACACCTCCTGGACCTGCGTCGCGCTGGCGTTGGCGCTGCACTACGGGTTTATATGCGAGCTATCCGACACGCTGGACGCGCTGACAAAGCTCTACAACCGCAAATCCTATGAATGCGAGATCGAGCGGCTGAAGGACAGGCGCTTCGTGGTCGTCCTGATGGATGTGGACGATTTCAAGCGCGTCAACGACCGGTACGGGCACCCCTACGGGGACGAGTGCCTGGCGACGCTCGCGTCGCTGGTGCACGAGGCGTTCTACCGGATTGGCGACTGCTACCGGATCGGCGGCGACGAGTTCTGCGTATTGTGCAGGGTGGCGGACGAGGAAAAGATCGCCGCCGCCATCGCCCGGCTGGTGCGCGGGGTCGAGGACTGCCGCGCGCGGGACCCGAGGCTGCCGGTGATCTCCTACGGGTTTTCCGCCGGCGCGCGGGACGAGGCCATCCGGGCGGCCGACCGGCAGATGTACCGGAACAAGGCCCGCCGCAAGGCGGAGCGGCAGGGGAAAGACGCCTCCTGATGCCGCATAGGAACGATCAAGCCCCGCGCTGGAAAAAAGCGCGGGGCTTGATTGTTCAAAGGGCGTCAGGGCAGCTCGGAGTAGGAATGGATGTAGTTGTTGGCGCTGAACTTACCGTCCGGGCCGGAAGGCGAATTGGAGTTGATGATGGAGATCACACCGCTGACGACGTTCGGGTCCGGCGCCGGAGCGGCGGTGACGCTGTCGAGGTGGTCGATGGCTTCGCTCGCGGGCACCGGCTGCCAGTTGTTGCTCTGGCGCTCGTACTTCTTGCCGGTCCACTTGTAGCCCGCATCGCTTGTGGTGTACAGCGGGTAGATGCGGATGGCGTTCGCCGCGCTCTCGGCGAAGCTGCCGGAGATGTCAAAGTCGATCTGCACCGCATAGGTGTAGGGGCTGGCCGCGCCGCCGGTGACGAAGTTGCCCATGTCGTAAAGGATGTACTTGCCCTTGTAGCGCTCGATGCCGCTGGACACGTGCCGGTGGTGGCCGATGACCAGGTCCGCGCCGGAGTCGATCGCCTTGCGGGCGTAGGCCTTCATGGCGGAGGTGGCGGGCCGCACGTTCTCAAGCTGGCCGGTCCAGTGGATGGTGACCACCAGCATGTCCAGGTGGTTGTCGCTCTTGACCTTCTGGATGCGGCTCGCCACCATCGAAAGCGGCAGCTGGCTGGCCTGGAAGCCGTAGAAGCCGACGCGCCTGCCGCCGACCTCCTTGACCGGCACGTAGTTGGGGCCGCCACGGAGGTAGCCGGAGACAGAGTTTCTATCGCCTCCAAAGGCGTTTATGATGCTGTTGGCAGTGTTGCTGAAGGAGGAGCCGCCGAAGTCTGCGGAATGGTTGTTAGCGATGTTGGCCACGTCGATCTCGGCTTCCTTAAGCGCCTTCGCGTTTCCCGGGTCGCCGCGGAACAGGAACTTGCGGTCGGTCTTGGGGTTTGACCCGCCCTTTGTGGTCAGGCACACCTCCACGTTGACGATGGACAGGTTCTCAAGGCCGGTCGCGCCGGTGGGGGCGAATAGCTTCTGAACCCTCGCGAACGGGTACAGCGGCCCATTGGCGGCGGTCAGCTTTTCGTAGTTCCTCTGGGAGGAGCGGGCGGTGATGCCGGTGGTGCGCGGGTCGCCGCCCAGCACGCAGTCGCCCCCGGCGGTGATGGTGACCTTGACCGGGTTCGAATCCCGCACGTAGACCAGGCAGTCGGCGGTCCTGGTGTAGGGGGCCACATCCACGGAGGCGGTGATTTTGACGATGCCCGACTTGCCCTGCGCGGTCACCACGCCGTGCTCGTCCACCTTGGCGATGGATTCGTCCGCGCTCTTCCAGGTGACTTTGCCGTAGGAGGGCGCGAGGCTGCCCACCGAGGAGGTGACCTTGGGGGCCAGCGTGAAGTTCTCATTCTGGCCCATGTAATGGGTGGTTTCGCTCAGCGAAAACGATTTGACCCGGACGGGCTTCACGGTGAACTTGCAATCGTCCGATGTGGTGACCGTGCCGGACTGGTAGGTGGCGATGATGCGCGCGGTGCCCTCGCCCACGAAGTGCACGGTGCCGTCCGGGTCCACCGTCGCGACGTTATTATTGTTCGAGGACCAGGTGTAACTCACCCGGTCGCCCGCCACCGCCGGGTTGAAGGTGGGGGGATTCATCTTGTAGGTGGGCTGGGAGGGCGTCAGGTACACCGTTTTGGAGGACGGCGACACGCTGATGGACTTCACCAGCACCTGCTTAAGGGTGATCGTACAGGTGGCCTTTCTGCCCGTCGAGGTGGTAGCGATGATATAGACCGGGGTCAGCGGGTAGGCCTCGCCGCCGACCTTATTGCGGACGGTGACCCACGCCTTGCGGGTGGAGGCGTCCGGCACCAGGGACTCAACCACGCTGTCCGGGTCGGTCTTGCTCCACTGGATCGCGTTCTTGTCCGATGCGTTCGAGGGCGACACGGTGACGGCCAACTGGTAGCGGGTGCCCCAGTCCATTGAGAGCGTGCGCCGGCTCATGGCGATGCGCGTGGCGGCCTTGGCCTCGGCGACCGACATAAAGCCCAGTATGAGGCTCAGCACCAGCGTCAGAACCACCAGCATGCGAAGCGTCTTTTTCATCTTGTTTTCTCCTTACGACGCGAAGTTTGTGATCGGGTATTTGGAGAAGTCGGAGGGCGAATGGCTCTGAACCATTTGAATCACCCGGTTGATGTCCGACGAACTGGTGTAGGGCGTGGGCTGGCAGTTGTTGACCTGGGAATTGTAGGCCGAGGTGATCGCGCAGGGAACCAGCGTGATGCCCGCCGCCTCCACGAAGCCGTCCGCCCAGACGTTGAACTTCTGCTGGTAGATCATGCTGTCGTAGTCGTACTTGCCCTGCGGGTTGCTGGACTGGAATTGGTTCAGCGGGTTCCGGGCGATGGTCACGAAGTTGCCCAGGTCGTATGCGATGAACTTGTCCTTGTAGCGCTCGATGCCGTTCAGCCTGTGGGTATGATGGCCCACCACCAGGTCCGCGCCGGCGCTGATGGCCGCGCGGGCCAGCATCTGCTGGCGGCCGGAGGGATAGGCGTAGCGGAACTCGGGCACGTCCGTCCAGTGGAACGCCACCACCACCACGTCGTACTTTTTGGCGGCGGACTGCACGCGGCTGCGCAGGGTGCCGGCCGACAGCCCCTTGGACACGAAGCCCAGAAAGCCCACCTGGAGGCCGTTTTCCGAGGTGACGGAATTCGTGATGCTGTTGCCGTAGGGCCTGACCCCCGCGCGCGTCAGGTTGGCCTTGGTGTCGTTGTACCCGGGGGTGCCCACGTCGTAGGAATGGTTGTTGGCGATGTTGACCGCGTCGATGTGGTGCGCCAGCAGCATCGTCGAGGCGTAAGCGGGCAGCCCGCGGAACACGAAGGACTTGTGGGGGTCGAAGTTCTTGCTGCTGGTCAGCGTGCCCTCCAGATTGAGGGTGGCGATGTTGTTCTCGCCGGCGAAGTACGAATCCACCCGCGTGAACACGGTGCCGTCGCCCGCCGCGCGGTCGTCGCCCGGCTTTACGATGGCGGCCTGGAATTCCTGATCGGAATACGGGTTGGTCGCGCCGCCCCTCGAGGACCTGGGGTCGCCGCCCAGCACCGCGTCGCCCGCGGCGGAGATGGTCACGGTGCGCATCACGGCGGCGTCCCCGCGCACATGCACGGCGACGGTCGCGTGGACGGCGGCGCTGAACTGGCTGGTGACGGTGATGTTGGCGACGCCGCCGGCCGCGCCGGTCACCTTGCCCGTGGAGTCAACCGTGGCGACGCCGGTATTGTCCGAGGTCCAGGTGACTTCCCGGTTGTCGGCGTAGGCGGGCGAGGCGACGGCGGTCAGCTGCGCCGTGCCCGCCGGGTTCAATACCACCGCCGCGCCGCCCGGCGTCCAAACGGACAGCGATTTGATGTCCTTGGAGGCGACGGTCAGCTTGCAGGCGCCGGTCTTGCCGCCCGCGCTGGCGGTGATGCTGACGGTGCCGGGTGCCTTCAGCGTCAATGCGCCGGTGACCTTGTCGATGTCGGCAATCTCCGGGGCGGAACTGGCGTATTCCGGCGCGACGCCCGCCGTGGCCGGAGAGACCACAGCGATCAGCTTGAGGGCGCCCGGGTCCTTCCAATAAACGGTGTACTTGGATTTTGGGAACTGGACTGATTTGATCGCAAGCGGTTTGACCGTCACCACGCAGGTTAGCTTGCGGCCGGTCTGGGTCTGGGCGGTGATGCGGGCGACGCCCGGATTCCGGGAGTAGATCGCCGGGTTCGCCCCGGTGGCCGTGTCGAGGCCGGCCGCGTTGAACGTGGCCACGCTTGCGTCGCTGGTGGCCCAGGCCACCGTGCGGAAGGTGGCGGTGGACGGCTTGATCGCGGCCGAAAGGCCGGTGTAGACCTGGCCGGGCGCGATGGTCAGCGTTTTCCGGGAGAGGCTGAACGAGGAGATCTTGATGGTGCGCACCGTCACCTGGCACTTGGCCAGCGTCCTGCCGGAGCGGGAGCCCACCAGGCTGATGGCGGCGCGGCCGTCCTTGAGCGCGGTCACGGTCACGGGGATTGACGCGTCTTTGCCGCTGATGGAGGCCACGATGTCGCTGGAGGTCGCCCAGAGGAGCGGCTCGTCCGCCGCCGCGGGGTACTTATACTGAACCGAAAGGGTCAGCGTGTCGCCCGGCGCCAGCGTTCTGGCCCCGGCGCTGAGGGTGGCGATGTCCACATCCACCGGAACCGACTCCGCCAGCGCGGCGGAAGCCAGCAAGAAAAGGGCCAGCGTGATCAGCGCCAGCCACCGCATCCCGCGTTTAATTTTCAAAGATCAATCACCCCGTTTACAATTCCTACCAATATTATAGAGCATGGGACAGGCGCTGTCAACCGGGGAATGGCCGCGTTGCGAATCCGTTTTATCACGGAATTGAGGCAGGATCATTATATAAGTGTAAATATATTGCGCTCAAAAAGGTTTCGTGCTATAACGGGAAAAAAGGCGAGGCCGTTGGCGTTTGCGCCCATCCCCGCGCGCGTTGGGGATGGAACGAAGCGGTATCGGGAGGACGGTATTCATGCGGGTCGGAAAGTGGTTCGACGAGGACGCGGAGGTCCTGCATCCGTTTGAACTGGAGGCAGAGTGGGCGCATCGGTTTGCCCAGATGAAGAAAGACGGCCAGGCCCCGCGGGGCGGCGAAACACCCGGCGGCGGCGGGGCCAGGCTGATGAAGGTCATGCTGGGCGGCACGATTTTGTTGATCCTGCTCGCCGGAATCCTGGGGATCGCGGACGCCATCGGAAAATAGGGCGAAAAAGCAAGGGTCCCCCGCAAGGCTGCGGCCTTGCGGGGGACCCTTGCCCAAAGCGGTGGCTACCTTCGGTAGCTTTGATTGAACATGGGGGCCCCGGCCCCCAAGCCCCCGTTTGGGGCTGGGTACGAGGTTTGTCAGGGCGCCTGGAACATTTTGGTCATGTGCTCCCGGAGTTTTTCAAAACTGAGCTGGCTGATCACGTGCTCGATGCGGCAGGCGTCCTGCTGGGCGGTATCCGGGTCCACGCCCAGCTCGATCAGGAAGCGGGTCAGCAGCGTGTGGCGCTCGTAGACCTGCTCGGCCAGCGCGCGCCCGGCGTCGGTCAGGTGGATGCCGCCCGCATCGTCCACGGTGATGAGCAACGCCTGGCGCAGGTTCGCCATCGCCACGCTGACGCTGGGCTTAGAAAACTCAAAGTAGTTGGCCACATCCACCGACCGGACGAAGCCGTGCTGACCGGAGAGCACCAAAATGGCCTCCAGATAATTCTCCTTGGACTCCTCGACGCGCAAAACCTTCGCCTCCCCCGCTGGGGGCATTATAGCATGCCAAGGTTGGATTATCAACGATCGACCTTCAGCGCCCTCGCGGAGTTCAGGATGGCGATCAGCGCCACGCCCACGTCGGCGACCACCGCCAGCCAGAGGTTTGCGATCCGGAGCGCGCCCAGCAGCAGCACCACGCCCTTGACCGACAGCGCGAAGACGATGTTCTGCCGCGCGATGGCGACCGTGCGCCGCGCGATTTTAATGGCGCGGGGCAGCTTCTCCAGCCGGTCGTCCATCAATACCACGTCCGCGGCCTCGATGGCGGCGTCGGAACCCATCGCGCCCATCGCCAGCCCCACGTCCGCCCGGGAGAGCACCGGCGCGTCGTTGATGCCATCGCCCACAAACAGCAGCGTTCCCTTCTTCGATGTCTCGCCCAGCAGTGCCTCCACCCGCGAAACCTTGTCGGCGGGCAGCAGGTTCCCGTAAGCCTCGTCGATGCCCAGCTGCTGCTTTACGAGGTCGGCGGGGGCCTGCTGGTCTCCGGTCAGCATCGCGACGCGCTTCACGCCCAGATCGCGCAGCGCCTTGACCGCTTCTTCCGCGCCGTCCTTCAGCTTGTCCGAAATCACGATGTGGCCCTCGTACACGCCGTCCACCGCCACGTGGGCGATGGTGCCGTGCAGGTGGCAGTCCCGCCAGGCCGCGCCGGCGGAGTCCATCAGCCGCCCGTTGCCCACGCACACCTCCCGGCCGTCGATGGTGGCGCATACGCCCTGCCCCGCGACCTCCCGCGCGTTCGTCACGCGGGCGCGGTCGCAGGAGCCCTTGCAGGCCGCCTTGAGCGATGCGGCGATCGGGTGATCCGAGAACTGCTCGGCCAGCGCCGCCAGCTCCAGCAGCTTCTCGCCGGGCAGCTGATCCGGGTGCACCGCCGCCACCTCAAACACGCCGCGGGTCAGCGTGCCGGTCTTGTCGAACACCACGGTCTCCGCCCGCGCCAGCGCCTCCACGTAGTTGCCGCCCTTGATCAGGATGCCCTCGCGGGACGCGCCGCCGATCCCGCCGAAAAAGGCCAGCGGCACCGACAATACCAGCGCGCAGGGGCAGGAGATCACCAGGAACACCAGCGCGCTGTTGATCCAGTCCCCGAAGTTGTAGCCCGTGAACAGCGGCGGGATGAGCGCCAGCGCCAGCGCCGCGAACACCACCAGCGGCGTGTAGACCCTGGCGAACCGCGTGATGAACCGCTCGGCCTTGGCCTTCTTCTCGCCGGAATTCTGGATCAGCGCCAGAATTTTCGAGACCGTCGATTCTGAGAACGGCTTCGTCACCCGCACCCGGACCGCGCCGGTCAGGTTCACGCAGCCAGAGAGCACCTCGTCGCCCGGGGAAACGTCCCGGGGCAGCGATTCGCCGGTCAGCGCCGACGTGTTGAGGCTGGTCGCGCCCGAAACCACCTCGCCGTCCAGCGGGATCCGCTCGCCGGGCTTGACCAGGATCACCGCGCCCACCGGCACTTCCTCCGGGCGGACGGTGACGACCTCGCCATCCCTTTCCAGGTTGGCGCTGTCCGGCCGGATGTCCATCAGCGACTCGATGGAGGCGCGGGAGCGGCCCACGGCGATATCCTGGGCCAGTTCGCCGATCTGGTAGAACACCATCACCGCTACCGCCTCCGGGTATTCGCCCAGCGCCAGCGCGCCGACGGTGGCGACCGACATCAGGAAGTTTTCGTCGAACACCTCGCCGTGAGCGATGTTTACGGCCGCCCGCCACAGGATGTCCCAGCCGGAGATTGCGTAGGGGACGAGGAAGACCAGGAATTTGGAAAAACCCGTCAGCGGCAGCGCCCACGCGGCGGCCATCAGAACCACCGCGCCCAGGATGCGCCCCAGCATGATTTTGTGTTCGCGTTCCATTTCGTTTCGACCTTTCCCCGTTTATTTGCGCCTGTGTTTGGCCTTTCGCATCGCTTCCGGCAGCCCGCGCGGCTCTCCTGGCTTATTCATTCCCACCGACTTGTCGGTGGGAATGCGTTTCCGTAACCAGTTCGCAAACTGGTGGAGGAAACAATACCGCTTGTCAGCGGGCCGCCCGGAAAATCCGCAGATTTTCAGGCCCGCGCAGGCCATCCCCTCACCCAAAAGACGCCGCAGCGGATTTTGGGTGCAGCGAAGCGGATTTCAACGCTATTCCGATACATGTTCCATCCCCTGGTTCAGGATGGTGCGCACGTGATCGTCCGCCAGCGAGTACATGGACGCCTTGCCCTCGCGTTTGGAGCGCACCAGCTTCGCCTGCTTCAAAAGCCGCAGCTGGTGGGAGATCGCCGACTGGGTCATGTCCAGCCTCATGGCGATGTCGCACACGCACAGCGGGCTTTCGATCAGCTGGTACAGGATGCGCACCCGGGTGGAGTCGCCAAACAGCCGGAACAGATCCGCCAGGTCGTACAGCTTTTCGTCATCCGGGATCTGCCCCGCCGGCGGATGCGGATGCCGGCCGTCGCAGCAGGGGATCGTCTCCTTCATCGCAAACATCCTTTCATATGAGCAATCATTCATATATAGTGTACGCCCGCCGCGGCTTTTCGTCAACCCCCGCCGCAAACTTTACGCTATAGCGCCCAAAATCCGCTGCGCGTCTTTTGGGCGCAAAGGGAGGTACTGCGCGGGCCTGAAAATCTGCGGATTTTCCGGGCGGCTCGCTGACCTAAGGTATTGTTTCCCCCACCAGTGTGCGCACTGGTTATGGAAACACATTCCCACCGCACCGGTCGGTGGGAATGAATGAAACCGGGAGAGGCGCGCGGGTCGCCGGAAACGATTCAAGTTCCAAAGAGGCCATGCAAGATCGTCCATCTGGTTGATTGCGTGCTTGGGCTGTGGTATCATGGAAAAAAGCGGGCGCGGTGCGCCCCGGAGGACATATGCGGGTTCTGCACATCAATTCCTACTACCAGACCGGCCCGTTCTACAAGAACCTGTTCGACCGGCAGGCGGCGCTGGGCGACGAGATCCGCGTGTACATGCCCGCGCCCAAGGGGTTCGACCCGAAAGGGCGGGATTTCGGGCCTTACACCCAGGTGGACCTGAACCACTATCGCCTGGACCGGCTGAGCTTTCACCTGAAGCAGTACAAAATGCTGCGCGGGGCGCTTAGGCTTTATGCGCCCGGCGGGTGCGACGTGATCCACGCCCATTCGCTATTGACAAACGGCGGCGTCGCGCTGAGCCTGCACAAAAAGTGGGGCGTGCCCTACGTGGTGGCGGTTCGGGATACCGACGTCAACGTGCTGATGCGGCGCATGCCCTTTTTGCGGCCGCTGGCGCGCGAGATTTTAGAAAACGCGGCCCGGGTGATCTTTCTGTCGGCAAGCTACCGGGACCGGGCGCTGCTTCCCTATTTATCGAAGGAGCAGAGTGCGCGGGTGCTGGAGAAATCCCGCGTGGTGCCCAACGGCATCGACGCGCTCTGGCTCACAAACCCGCCGCCGCCCCGGACGGCGCCCAGCCCGGGGGAAGCCCGGCTTTTGTTCGTGGGCCAGTTGATCCAACGGAAGAACCTGCCCGCCGCCATCCGCGCGGCGGAAGCGCTCTCCGCCCGGGGCCGGAAGGTGAAGCTGACGGTGGTCGGCCAGCCTGTGGACGGAAATGTGGTGGCCGCGGCGAAGGCGTCGCCGCTTACGGAACTGCTGCCGCCCCGGCCGATGGCGGAACTGATGCCGCTGTACCGCGCGGCGGACGCGTTCCTCCTGCCCTCCGGGCGGGAGACGTTCGGCCTGGTCTACGCCGAGGCGATCAGCCAGGGGCTGCCGGTGCTCTACACCCGCGGCCAGGGCTTCGACGGCCAGTTCGCGGACGGCGAGGTGGGCTTCGCCATCGACCCGGACGACCCGGAGGGGATCGCGGACAGGATCGAGGCGATTCTTCGGGATTACCCGCGCTTCAGCGAAGCGGCGCTTCAAGGCAGCCGGAAGTTCGACTGGGATGGCATCGCTCGGGAGTATCAGGCGCTGTACGGGGAGGCGATCCGTTGAAGCGGCTGGCGGTGATTACGAAGGAATACCCATCGCCCGGCGAGCCGGTCTACCCGTTCGTGGAGCAGTTGGTGAACGCGATGGCGGACCTTTCCGTCCAGGTGACGGTGGTGCAGCCGGTGAACCCGCTTCGGCGGCTGGCCCGCGGAAAGGCTGTGCCGCCCGCGCGGGAGGTTCGCGTGACCGCTTCGGGCCATCAGGTGACGCTGCTTCGGCCCCGGTTCCTGTCCTTCGGCGGGCGGAAGTTCGGCGCGGTCAACCCGGCGCTGTGGACGCTCGGCCAGTTCCAACGGGCGGCGGCACGGGCGATCCGGGGACTTTCTGAGAAGCCGGAGGCGGTCTACGGCCACTTCGTGTTCCCGTCGGGGCTGACGGCGGCGGCGGTCGGGGCGAGGATGGGCATCCCCTCGTTCCTGGCCTACGGCGAATCCACGCCGGTGCTGTTCTCCGGCGTGCCAAAGGCGGAGGTCGCGTGGCGGCTGAAGGCGCTCTCCGGCGTGGTGGCGGTGTCCGGCGAGAACGCCCGGGAGATCGTGGAGGACGGCTACTACCCGTTCCCGGAGAAGGTTCGGGTGTTCCCCAACGCCGTGGACCCGGAAAAATTCCACCCGATGGACCGGAACGAAGCCCGGAAGGCGCTGGGGCTGCCGGAGAATGCGTTTATTGTGGCGTTTGTGGGCGGGTTTATCGAGCGCAAGGGGGTCGGGGTGCTGTCCCAGGCGCTGGACGAGGCTGAGGTTTCCTCGATCTTCATCGGCCGGGGGGATGTGAAGCCCGGGGCGAGGAATATGCTGTTCTCGGGCGCGCTGGATCACGGCGAGATCCCGCGATACCTGGCGGCCGCCGACATCTTCGCGTTGCCCACGCTGAACGAGGGCTGCTGCAACGCCATCGTGGAGGCGCTGGCGATGGGGCTGCCGGTGGTGTCCTCCGACCGGCCCTTCAACGACGGGCTTTTGACGGAGGAGAATTCCATCCGCGTCGATCCCACCAGCCCCCGCGCCGTGGCGGAGGCCATCGCCCGCCTCAGGGACGACCCCGCGCTCCGCGCGCGCCTGGCCGAAGGCGCGCGCAGAACCGGCGAGGCGCTGGCCATCGGCGCGCGGGCGGCGGGCATTCTTCGGTTTATGGAGGAGAGGCTTTGAAACCGATCTGGAAAGTGCTGCTCGCGCTGGCGGCGGCAGGCGCGATTGTGGAACTGGGGCTGATGACCGCGGTGTTCCTGTGCGAAAAGACGCCCCGGCCGGTTTCCAAGCGGGACGCGATCATCCTTCTGGGCGCGCGCATCATGCCGGACGGGGAGCTGTCCACCACGGTCTTGCACCGGGTCGAGACGGCGCTGGACGCCTATCAAAAGGGCTGCGGCAAGCTGATCATCGCCTGCGGCGCCCGGGGGCGCGACGAGCCGGAGACCGAGGCGGGCGCGATGGCCCGGTGGCTGATCGCCCGCGGCGTGCCCGCGTCCGCCATCGCGGTGGACGACCAGTCCACCGACACCGTCCAGAACCTGGCAAACGCCCGGGCCGAGATGGACGCCCGGGGGTTTAAGACCGCCATTATCGTCACCAGCGACTACCACCTGACCCGCGCGCTGTGGCTGGCCAGCGATCAGGGGCTGGACGCCATCGGCGCAGCCGCGCCCGGCAACGACACCTGGGGCCGGCGGATCGAGGCGCGCTTCAGGGAGAGCCTGAGCTGGGTCAATTACGCGCTGGGCGGGATTTTGAAGGATTGGGCCTTCTGGCGGTAGCGGGCGAAGCCCTTGCGTTGAAAATCCCTGAGGGTCTTTTCAACGCGAAGGAGAAAGAACTGCGTGCGCCTGAAATCCTGCGGGATTTCCGGGCGGCGCACTGACTTTAGGTGTTGTTTCCTCCACCAGTGTGCGCACTGGTTCCGGAAAACACGTTCCCACCGACAAGTCGGTGGGAACGACAGAGCGTTGAAAAACCCTGAGGGGTTTTTCAACGCAAAGGAAGAAGAACTGCGTGCGCCTGAAATCCTGCGGGATTTCCGGGCGGCGCACTGACCAAAGGGTTTGTTTCTTCCACCAGTGTGCGCACTGATGGAAGAAACGCGTTCCCGGCGCACAGGTCGCCGGGAACGAATTGAAAGCACGACGAGGTTTGTCAACAGCATGAATTGTTTCACCCCCAGCACGCTGAACCGCTCCCCGTCAAGTAGACAGAAGAAAAACCGAAGAATGTTGGACCTCGCCGCGTGCGGGGTCCAATGTTATGCAGCGCCTTCGATCAACTGTCGGTAGGACATGGGTGCGAGGCGATCCAGTCTC
>Ga0268263_1000303_pt1 | contig 97087 bp, 88 predicted proteins | sample Biomet5_FD_190358 | JGI IMG/M metagenome (GOLD analysis project Ga0268263, IMG submission 190358) | Microbial communities from bioreactor (seeded with sewage sludge) at LBNL, California, USA - Biofuel metagenome 5 (SPAdes) (version 4) | ecosystem: Engineered > Bioreactor > Anaerobic >... | reverse complement strand
TACAGATAAACATACCTTGAAGAAGCATCTATCATCTTTTGGACCGAAGTCCGTATGTCTTTCATGCCCAAGGAATAAGAAGCAAAAACCACATCATAAGGAGCCGAAAGGTCGGATTCGACATCAACGGCATCCCAATCTTTATGTACACAATCGATGTTCTTGATTCCGTACTCTTTAATGTTCTCCTGCATGATGTTCATCATGCCGTCAGAAGGTTCAACAGCAGTTACATGAGCTACCTGCTGTGCAATCGGAATTGCAAGGGTACCGGGTCCCGACCCTATATCGAGAACTCTGGAGTCAGAAGAGAGTTTCATGCCCTTTATCCTCTTTTCGGTTATTACCTTTGCGTTATTATCCTGAAACATCTTCCAGAAGCGTCTGGCTCTGTCCTTATTCTGCCATATAGATGAACAATCTACATTTTTGTTCGATTTTAACTGTCTTTCCAACGTCCCTTTCCAGACTTCATTCCAGTCAATGTTACATGGATCCATATTATCAGCTCAAACTATTTACATATCGAATTACTTGAAATTATAGAAATATAAATTATCAAAATATGTTACAAAAACGAATACAAATATGAATATATATACTTTATTAAATGGTAAAACAAATGCATTAGAGCTGACAACCAACGAAGTTATACTTGTTGAATTCTGATTGACATTACAGAAAAATGGAGATTTTCTTGAATTGCACTGCAAGTGCAATAACACACCACCCATTTCATCAGTTGAATACGATATTCTACCCAGATTTTTGAGATAATTGAGAATTTGTTTATTTGCTCAGGCTTTCAGTCAGGTATTATCTCTGTTAACAATGTTTACATTTAGTTTTATAAGAAAACTCTTTTATCTAACAAAGTATTACAATAATTTATTAAACTCATATTTATTATAATAATTTACTCACAATAAAAAGATATTAGAAATTATCTGTCGTTCTAGCCTATAAAGTGTTTAAATTGGTTTTTAATTTCGAGATAAATCGTGTTCTTCGATTTCTTCTCGAAAAAGCCGCTTTTAGAAGTCCTTTTAGCTGAATTGAGGATTATTTTATGGATCGGAATTTCAAGCTTATTTTATTAACCTGCATGCTGCTTGCAGTAATTGGTGCAAGTGCCTGCATAGGCGGAGAAAAGGATGAAACTGCCAAAGGAGACAGTTTCGGGGAAAACTCTCAGGACCTTGTTGTGGGCATAAGTTCAGACGTTAACAACTGGTATCTTGACAAGTTTGCAGATGGTGATGCCAGGTTTGTTTGGTCTCAAGTCTATGAAACCCTTGTAAGGCTTGACTCTAACCTGAATATTATCCCAGGACTTGCCGAGTCATGGGAAACACCTGACAACGGAACGACATGGCTCTTCCACCTACGCAAGAATGTGACCTTCCATGATGGTACACCTTTTAACGCAGACTCTGTCGTGTTTTCCTACTCAGACAAATCCTATGTGAGACAGGCAGTACTGAAACCGATTAAAAGTGTAGAGTCTCTTGATAACTATACCGTGAAATTTGTCCTCCAAAAACCCATGCCTCTGCCTTTTTACCTGACTCATGTGGCCTGGCCCATAATGGGGCCTGGCTGTCTTGATAAAGCAGGAAATTTCGTCAAACCTGTAGGGACAGGGCCGTTTAAGTTTGAATCGCAGACAAAAGATCAGGAAATAGTGCTTACCAGAAATGACGCTTACTGGGGAAATAAGTCTCTGCTTGACAAGGTTATTTTTAAAGTTATCCCTGATCCTTCTACGCAAGTTATGGCTTTTGAGAACGGGGAACTGGATATGATTATCAAGGTTCCAGAGTATGATGTCAAGAGGCTCGAAGCCAAAAACGGTATCCAGGTTCAAAGGAAGCTAAGCACCTTTACGGATTTCCTTCAATTCAATTGCGATAAAACTCCTTTTAACGACACAAAAGTACGCCAGAGTGTTGCCTATGCAATAGATACCAAAGCCCTAGTGAACGATGTTCTTAACGGCGTTGGAAAACCGGCAGGAGGAAGACCATATTCTCCCAACATGATGTACTCTGACCCTGACCTGAAAACATATTCGCAAGACCTTGATAAATCAAAGGCTCTACTTAAAGAAGTAGGATGGGAAGATTCCAATGGGGATGGAATTCTAGAAAAAGATGGAAGTCCCTTGAATTGTACCTTGCTTGTAAGTAAGGGTGCATGGGCAGCCAGGCATACTCTTATGGCTCAGGTTGTGCAGGAAGATCTCAGGAAAATAGGAATGAATGTGGGAATTCAAGTACTTGATGAGGGAGCGATCAGCAAACTAGAAGGTGTGGGAAACTTTGGCATGATACTCAGAACTGGCTATTTTGTCTGGGGCCCCTATCCAAAACATTTCTTTATTCACCATTCTAAAAGTCCTTACTCTCACTACCACAATGAAACCTATGACCAGCTTGTAGATGCAGCAGATTCGACCATAGATCCGCAGAAGCAGAAAGAACTCTATTACGCTCTACAGACTTTTGTAATAAAAGAAGTCCCTGCTTTCTATCTGGTACATGAAGAAAAAGTGGTAGCAACCGGCCCTTCTGTAAAAGGCTTTGTTATAACAGCAGAAGATCCCTGGCTGGACCTTTCGGGAGTTTATCTTGAAAGGAAGTAAAGTCAAACAAGATTCAGAAAAGATGGAACATTAAAAAACTGCACAGACGGAAAGATAAACCTTAAAATGGATGTCTGAGAGCATCGTGAGTGAAGAGACCGATATCAGAAAATGACAGAAATGTAAGAAGAATATCTATGTGGAAGTACATTGCAAAGCGCTTGGCCATGGTATTAGTAGTAATAGCAGGGGTTACTCTTGTTTCTTTTTTTGCTATGTACCTTGCGCCAGGAGATCCTGCTGAGCTCATAGCCCTTGAGAGATATGGACAGGATCTCGATGCAAGCCAGATTGAATCCGTCAGGGAAGCAGAAGGACTTAATGCTCCTGTTTATTTCCAGTACTTTATATGGCTGGATCATCTCTTGCATCTTGATCTTGGAAGATCTATTATAACCTCTGATGATGTCCTTGAAGAAATTATCTTGAAGTTGCCGGCAACTATAGAACTTACAGTTGCCGGCTTATTAATTTCTCTCCTAATCGCCCTACCGATAGGAATTCTGAGCGCTCTCCAGAAAAATGCTCTGCTTGACAATTGTTGCGCATTTTTTTCCCTGATAGGTATTTCTATCCCTAACTTCTGGCTTGGAATTCTTCTGATCTGGCTTTTTTCCCTGACACTTCATATTTTCCCTAGCTATGGGTATGGAAGCCTGAGTCACCTTGCTCTTCCTGCTCTAACCCTTGGAATTTCAATGTCTTCAATTACGGCCAGACTTACCCGAGCTAGCCTTATGGAGGTGATGGAGAAGGAATATATTTTGGCTGCACGTGCCAGAGGATTTGATGAGTATACTGTCGTTTTACGGCATGCACTGAAAAATGCCTTACTCCCAGTTGTTACATTTGCAGGAATGCAATTGGGTTATCTTCTTGGAGGAGCTGTTATTGTGGAAACAATTTTCTCCTGGCCAGGTATCGGAAAACTTCTTGTTGACTCGATCTTTGCAAGAGACTTCTCTATGGTTCAGGGCTGTGTTCTTTTTATCGCAGTGCTCTTTTCTCTTTCCAGCCTTGCAGTAGATATATTGTATGCAGTGCTTGACCCGAGAATCAGGTATGACATGTATGATTGAGAATATAAAAATGGCTGAAAAACTTTCTATGAATGAAAAAAGGCTAAGTCTATGGGAGTTTGGAAAAAACAGACTTGCGCTCTTTGGCATTTTGTTTATTGCGATCCTATGTTTTCTGGCCCTATTTGCTCCCTATATCTCTCCAAATGATCCTTTTGCCCAGAAACTTGACGAACGACTTCTTGGTCCCTGTCATGAATACCCTTTAGGAACTGATGAATTTGGACGCTGCATCTTTTCAAGAGTAATTTATGGCACACGCATCTCTCTCGGCATTGGAATTCTCGTTGTTGCAGCTACATCCATTGCAGGTACCTCTCTTGGGTTGCTTTCAGGGTACAAAGGAGGCCTGTTTGATGAAATCCTTATGAGAGGTGTAGACGTGATGCTGGCTTTTCCCAATATCATTCTTGCCCTTATGATAGCAGGGCTGCTGGGAGCGGGGGTTTTAAGTGTCGTCCTTTCCCTTTCCCTTACTCAATGGCCTGTTTATGCAAGGCTTGTACGTGGACAGGTTCTCTCTTTAAAAAAGAGAGATTTTGTGGAAGCGGCAAGGGCTCTTAGACCCTCAAATATCTACATCATGCGAAAACATATACTTCCAAACTGCATGGAGCCTGTAATCGTCCTTGGGACTCTTGAGATTGCCCATGTAATAATCTTTGCCTCTGCTCTGAGTTTTCTAGGACTTGGAATCCAGCCTCCTACGCCTGAATGGGGCTCTATGCTCAAATCCGGAATTCCATACCTGCGCACATATCCTCACCTTTGTTTTATTCCAGGTCTCATGATTATGCTTACAGTTTTTGCTTTCAATTTTGCAGCGGACGGATTAAGAGCCAGCTTGGGACAGTCTGCTAAACAGGAGGTGCTGGATAGATGAGTGTTTCTTCCCTCTCCACTCAACTTCTTTCAGTAGAAAACTTGAACGTCTCTTTCAAAACCTCAAAGGGCCTTGTAAAAGCAAACGAGAACATTTCCTTTGAGATCAAAGAAGGAGAGATTTTTGGGCTTATTGGAGAGACAGGCTGTGGAAAAACTACCCTTGGAAAAGCTCTTTTGAGGCTGCTCTCAAATAATGCAAGGATAGAAGGAAGAATCGTTTACAGGGGTAAAAATATTTTAAGTCTTTCTGAAAAAGAAATGAGGAGTCTGAGAGGAAAGGAAATAGGGATCATGCTACAGGATCCTTCAATCTGTTTTAACCCAGTACTCTCTGTAGGAAATCAAATTGCTGAAATTTATCGATACCATGAAGGCATGAGAAAAAAAGATGCAGAAAAGAAAGCTTCAGAGATGCTTGAGCTTGTTGGAATAGATTCCTCAAGAAAGTCTGAATATCCTCATCAGTTCAGTGGTGGGATGCTGCAGAGGGTTATGATAGCAGTAGCGCTTGCTCTCAAGCCAAGACTTCTTATTGCAGACGAACCTACAAAGGGGCTTGATCCTGAAATAAAATTGCAAATTCTGGAAATAATTGCCAAGCTTGTCCGGAAGGAAAATTCTTCCATGATCTTAATTACTCATGATCTGGATGTCGCCACTAAACTTACAGATAGGACTGCAGTGATGTATGCTGGAGAAATCGTTGAAATCGGGAAGACAACAACGGTCATTTCCGATCCAAAACACCCTTATACTTTTGCACTACTGCATTCGCTTCCAGAAAAAGGGCTAATGACCGTTTTAGGTCAGTCTCCAAGTCTGATCTCCCCTCCTTCCGGTTGTAGGTACCATCCCCGATGTAGTAACCAGCTGGCAGACTGCTCAAAGATCCACCCTGAACTATTGGAACATGTAGATGATCATTTTGTCCGATGCCTATTCTCGGAAAAAAGCAGTAAGAATGTAAAAAGAGAAGCACAATTGATCCCAGATACTCCTTCTCCTGGGTGTGTGGAGGTGGGCATATGGCATTGCTAGAAGTGAAAAATCTGAAAAAGCATTATTATTCCGGGCTTTTCCAGATTCAGGTTAACAAGGCTGTAGACGGAGTCAGTTTTAGGATAGAAAAGGGGAAAACTCTAGGTCTTGTAGGAAAAAGTGGTTGTGGGAAATCCACACTTGGAAGAACAGTGTTGAGATTGCTTGAACCGACAGAAGGTAGCATTATCTTTGATGGCCAGGACATTTCAGGACTTAAAGGCAACTCTTTAAAATATCTGGGAACCAGGATGCAGATTATTTTTCAAAACCCTGAATCGTGCTTGAACCCGAAGATGAAAGTTTATGATATAATTGCAGAACCTTTAAGGCTTCACAGGCTTTGCGCTAAAGACAGAGAATTGGAGAGGGTAAAGGAACTTATTGAAATTGTTTCCCTTAATGAAGAGCTTCTTTTTCGCTATCCCAAAGAGCTGAGTGGAGGTCAGCTTCAGAGAGTTGCAATTGCAAGAGTCCTTAGCATGAAACCAGAATTAATAGTAGCGGATGAGCCTACTTCGATGCTCGATCCACTTGTCCAAGCTCAAATTCTTTCGCTTCTTAAGGGACTGCAAACCAAGTTCAAGATAAGTTTTCTGTTTATCTCCCACGATATTAAGGTTGTTGAATGGATGAGTGACGAGATTGCCTTTATGGAAAAAGGAAAAATTGTTAATTTTAAAGTAGTGTCACGTAATCCTCAAAGATAAAATAATTCTGAACCACTTTAACCAATTATATATGACATTTTAATGCTGATGAGACAGTAGTTTACTGAAGGATTTTTTTGCCCCACAAGCTATTGAATTCCCTTTGCATATCCTTTTTCTTTGGAATTTGAGTTAAAGAGAAAGACGTAAAATACCTGAAAAAATATACCGGGTGAAAGGAAAAAGAAAAAAGAACGAAAATTCCTGAGAATAAAAAAGGAACGGAAATTCCTGAAAATAAAAGCAGATTTTCTGAATAAAAAAGGTTTAAGGGGCAGTTACCCCCGATTATGATAGTATGGTTTTTACTCTTTTTAGTTTCATTCCATTTCTTTAAGAGACTCAAGAGCCTTTTTGACTATAGTGCGGTAGTAACTGGTATCAGTCGAATAGTGTTCTTTTGCAAGTTTTGAGTTTTGATCTTCCTCTGCCTCAACTGCCCTTATCCTCTCAAGAGTCTGTTTTGCAGTATCAAGCACCCAGAGGTCCCGAGTAAGTTCATCTACCTGCTGGATAGATTCTGGACGGATAGAAGTCAGGACATTCCCATCATCTGTGGTATAGGTACTGGTTTTGCCTACAACTGCTACAAAAGCTGGCAGTTCGCACTCGGCAAGGAATTGAGCTGCTTCGGGCTGATACTGTCCGGCATAGACCAGGAAAGAACCTGTCGGGTCTGAAACTCTTCCCCTCCAGTACTCGGAATCAGTACCGATATCTTCTTTTTCGATAAGTGTGCCAACAAGGAAGATGCGGTTTACTTTAGCTCCTGTGGGCGTCAGTACATACTGTGGAGCATACTGATCACTTTCATCCCTTGAGGTCAGGTTCGAATCCTTCAGTTCCTGGGCAAAAACCCTGCGGGCAGCTTCTCTGAAAAAACCTGGCATTTACTGCACCTCCAGCTTCGTAAGTGTTTCATTAAGTGCAAGCATTTCATCAAGCATCTCTTTATCCAGAGAAGTTTTGGGAGTGATGGAATCCACAAGGATATAACGATCAAGCTTGTGCCCGGTTACAGTATAGTACCTGCCTACCAGCTCGTGTTTTAGACTATCCAGCACTACCCCGGGATCGAGAGCGTCCGCGGCCATTGCAATTGCAGTATCAAGAGAAAGCCCCGCAAGCTCCTCAGTAAGTTCTCTGTTAATCAGGATGTCCTGAGTGGAAGTTCCTGAATCCAGAACCGCTTTTATCCTCAGGTCGTATTCCCCTTTTACTTTTCCGTGCTCCGGACAGGCACCCTTAACCAGAGCCCTTTTACACTCAGGACAACGTTTTATGAGTCCGGAACCAGTCTGGATGTCCACCATTGCTCCGAAGTATGTGGAAGTTAAGGATCCGACTTTGATATCTTCATCAAGTTCTTCTATGGAACTTGACCGGTTAAGCTGAATCTGGATCTTACTGCCCCATTCGTTGACAACTACATTTTTCAACATGTAGCTCTTGCCCTCTTCCATGTCAGGAAGCTCGGAACTGGCCCAGTTAGTGAACTTGATAACCCCTGTGGGGTCTCCTATAAGCCCTGCCTGCTCAATCGATTCATGAGAGTTTTCCCAGAGTTGAACCACTTTTCCTTTAACTGTAGCCCACTGGCCTCCGGCAAGGTCGGAGATGTTCCTGAGTTCGGACTCTCTTGCAGATGGTATGAAATCCCCACCTCCAACTCCAATGGTTTCATCCAGTTTTTCTATAGAAGTATTCTTGTTAAGCTGAACCTGGAACCTGCCATTGTACTCTCCTACAACAACGCTCCTAAAGAAATAACTCTCTCCCTGTTCAAGCTCAGGCAGTTCGGCATTTTTCCATTCGGTAAACTTTATAATTCCTGTTTCATCCCCCAGTAACCCTACCTGAGAGATTGACTCATGAGTGTTTTCCCAGAGCTGGACAACCCTTGCCTTAATATTTGCCCACTGTCCATTTTCAGAAATATCCATTATCTTGGTAAGCTGCGGCTCAGCCTGCCTCGTGTAAAATTCATTCTTAGGAATAGAATATTTCTTCAAAAAGTAATTAGTCACACTGCGCTGGGCTTCGTTTGAAGGAACTTTAAATTTAGTAATCAGTTCATCAAGTCTGCTTTCGATATCCTCTACAGGTACGTCGATGCCAAGCTTTAAAAATCGATCTCGAATAGATTCAGCTGTCTGTTTCATTCTTCCTACCTCAAGCCTCTTGTTTATCTTTATTTATAGAGAGGCGTTTTAATCTACAACGCCACAGCATATAAAGTTAAGGAAAGCGGAGTGAAAGTATTTGCATCAAGGCCATAATTGGTGTCTGGTAAAGCTCTTCTTAAAGACTGAGAAACCGTGAAATTGGCCCCTGAGACTCAATCTTATGCAGTGGAAAAACTATTATTTTGAAACTGTATTTAAATTCCCTATGCATAATACCTGCTTCCTGCTTGAGTTCAATTTTGAAGTTACTTCAATTGTTCATTTAAATTTTTTTAAGAGATTATGTGTGCATACCATACTTAAACTTATTTACCCAGAGATTTTGCAGCATTATTACAAAGAGCCAACTCGGCTTTATGAAGAATTAAAAATATGCCAATTTTTGTAAATTTATATTCCAGTAGGCCCTCTCTGGATGCTTATATAAGCTTTTACGAGTTGTTTTCTGTTTTTGGAGCTGAGTCCCGTAAAGGTCAGCTCCATTAATATATTCTCCGTTAATATATTTCATTTAACCATGATGTTTCCAGAGTAGATTAAGGATTTGCTCTGGACATCCACTATTTTTATAGATAAGCAGTCCCCCTGACTAAAGTTAAGCTGTTCATTGGTACCGTACTCTTTAGGAATCAAAGTGGCTCTATCTCCACTTTTGAAGACACCAAGCTCCGTGAAATTGAGGTAACGTTGATCATCTCCTTTCTGAAGTATAACCCTGATCTCCTCAGATTTGAAATTAATTGCATCTCCCCCACAGTGCTCGATTACGAGCTTGAGGACCATTTCATTTGGAGTTTCATTTGAGGTTCCGCCCGATGCCTCATTTGGAGTTTTATTAGAAGTTTCACTCGAGTCTGCTTCCTGAGATGTAACTGCAGACTGTGTGGCATCTGCTCCGTTTACTGAAACCAAAATGACAAGATCCTGAAAATCAGCACCAGTGCTGGTTAGGTCTTTATTGCCCAACTCAAAGAGATATATAGCTTCATTTTCCTTAAGCTTGATACTACCATTCTCAATGTATCCTTTTACAAAGTCTTCAATCGAGTTCTGACCTTGAAATCCAGGAATATCAGGAACAGGGTCTCCGTTCGTAAGGACCTTCAAATTTAATGGCAGAGTCGAAGTGCTAACTATAAGGTGTTTTTTCAGTTTATGATCTGTATCATATTTCCAAGAGCAAGCCTCTACAGCTACAGAAGTACCTCCCTCAAATGAAGTGTTATTAGATCCCCAAAAGCGAGAGATTCCGTCATTAATATTCCCATCCGATACATTCGTGTAATCTCCCCAGGGAGTGTAAATATAGTCTCCTAACTTGAGGCTGCAAGTAATAGGTAACGATCCCGTTTCCCAATGACCCGTCACCCAATGCTTATTATCTCCATAACCCTTCCAATAACCCTCCACCCAAGAATCATTCTTCCAAATGTCCCCAATAAACGCACAACCAAGCACAGTTGCATTAACCGTGAAGTTTCCCTTCGGTACTACCGTATTGTTGTTTATCACATTGAAATCCACGGCAAAACTTGCCTGAATACTGTGACTGGAAGACACATTATTGAAGGTATAAGTGGAAACCGGCCCAACGGAATTCCCGTCCATCAGCACATCAAGAACTTTATAGTTATCAGCAGGCATTATACTGAAGGTTGCATTGCTGCCAGCAAGCACGTATGTTTTTCCTGCGGGAGAAACACTGCCCCCGAAACCTGAAGAAGCTTCTAGTAGATAATTGCCTGATACCGTTTTATTGTCTGATGCTTCCCCATTGTCTGATGCCGTCTCATCGTCTGATATCGTCTCATTTTGCGTAAAATCATGAGCTTCGATCAAGAGATTTGCCCTGGGTGCACTTTCCGGGATATTGGGGTATACCAGTGATGCAGCAAGTATGATGGTCACCACAACCATTAATATTTGCCCGTATACTTCTGAGACTGCCTGGCATTTCTCGCCAAGAGCCCTTGACTTTTTACCCGCCGTGATAATAATCACCTTGCAAGAATTTAATTTATGATAATTAAACGGACACTTTTTGATATTAATTTAACTGTTTGTGTGAACTGTTAATTTTAGATATTATAATGACTGATTGGTCGAGGCTAACAAAATAAATTTTATTTATTTTAGTGTATAGAAATCTTATTAGTCAACCGAGATGTAACATTCAGGAACACAGGACTTATGACCGATCACGGTTTACGATTGTAGAAGATATACAATACCGTATTCAGGGTTTACTGGAGAACCAAGTTTAGAGAAAGAGTATGAACGCAGATTATCAGGGCTGACCGAAAACGTGACCATAAGAACTGATCTTCCAGAAACTTCAATATTATTCAATATTTTTTATTTTCGGGCTTTATAGAAACTATAAAGTATTCCGAAGGAGTTTAAGGATTAGATTAATATTTTCAGTGTATTGTCTCAACTAGTTATCAAATGTATGGAAGTTAATTAAACTTTCAATAGTAAAAGTTCCTTAAGAATTGCCCGGGTTCTCAAAGGTTAGGAAGCATAAGGCATAAAAAGTAGGAAATGCATACAGGATTTTATGAGATAAATAAGTTTCGACACTTTTAAAAAGATAAAATAGCCTGTAAAAGCTAGAAAATGGGGTGGAATTCTTTTTAGAGTTCCTGGATTCATGTTATGGAGTTGTTTATCCTGTAGAAAGAACTTATTTCTCAATTACATAGGATTACTTTTTTATTGTTAGCTGTCCCTTATACAGATATAGTACTTTGGTTATATTTACACATAGTTGTTTTGTTTAAAACTTTTGAAGGTAATATATAAATTCTAAAAAAGGTTCTTAAGATTATGAAAGCTATTATCCTTGCAGCAGGAGAAGGGCTGCGCTGCAGGCCTCTTACTCTAACTCGTTCGAAAGTAATGCTTCCTATAGCCAACAGGCCGATTTTAGAACATGTAATAGGTTCGCTTGAAAAAAATGGAATAACTGACATTATATTGATTGTTGGATATAAAAAAGAACGCATAATGGACTATTTCGAAGACGGGCTAAATTTCGGAGTGAAAATAAAGTACGTTGAACAGAAAGCGCAGCTGGGTACTGCACATGCAATTGAGCAGGCAAAAAAATGGATTGACCCCGAAGACTCGGTATTTCTCGTGCTCAATGGAGACAACCTGGTGGAACCGAAAACTATAGCGGACCTTCTGAATAATTATGAAGGGGACGCAAGCCTTCTAACTGTTCAGATGGAAGAGACTGCAGGCTATGGCGTGGTTCTGAAAGAAAAAAAGAGAGTCACAAGAATTCTGGAAAAAAGGCCTGGAGACCTGAGCCGTATTGTAAACACTGGAATTTATATTTTTACGCCACAGGTCTTTGAAACCATTGAAAAAACCCCGATATCCGAAAACGGGGAATATGCAATAACCGATACCCTCCAGCTTATGATTGACGAAGGAAAAACCGTTACTTCAGTTCCTACCGAATCAAAATGGCTTGATGCTGTCCATTCCTGGGATCTATTAAAAGCTAATGCCATAGTCTTAAATTCCGCCAGGAACCTGAAGCTTGAAGGAGAAGTTGAAGAGGGAGTTTTCCTCAGCGGAAAGGTGGCAGTAGGAAAGAATACCAGGATTCGTTCAGGAACTTACATTGTAGGCCCTGTAGTTATAGGGGAAAATTGTGATATCGGTCCCAATGTAGTTATTCTGCCCTCCACAACAATAGGAGACAATGTATCGATCAGGTCATTTACCGAAATACAGAACAGTATAATAATGAATGACTGCAGGATATATTCTCATGGGCAGATCTCTAATTCCATAATTGGAAGCAACAATACAATTGGCTCAGGTTTCTTTGTTGAAGAAAAAGAAGGTCTATCGATCATTATGAACGGAACTATTCATCGAGCTCCCAAACTCGGCACCATCTTCGGAGACGACAACCGGATTGGGAATAGCGTACTTGTGAAAGCCGGAGTAACAATAGCTGTTGACTGTCAGGTTGAATCTGGGAATACTATATACAAGGATCTGTCCCGTCATTCGGTTGTTCTTTAACCCTAAAAGGTGGAAAAATGTGTGGAATTGTAGGATATGCAGGGGAAAACTCTGCTGCATCTGTCATCATAGAATCTCTCAAAAAACTCGAGTACCGTGGATATGATTCTGCTGGGATTTCGATTCTGGGCAGCGGAATTGATACTTATAAGTCAGTAGGTAAAATTGTAAACCTTGAAGCCACAATCCCAGAAGGAGTAAGTGGCAACATCGGAATAGGGCACACCCGCTGGGCAACCCACGGACGACCCAGTACAATAAATGCTCATCCGCATACCTCTGGAAACCCATGTAAGATCTCGGTTGTGCATAACGGAATCATAGAGAACTACATGGCATTGAAAGAACAACTGACTGCAGAAGGATATGAATTTAAATCGGAAACTGATACCGAGGTGATCGCACACCTCCTGCATAAGCACATATACGGTAAGCCCGATGGAAGAGAAGCAAAATGCAAACTTCTGATAGGACTGCGGGAAGCGTTAAAAGAGATCGAAGGTTCTTATGCCCTTGCAGCTATCTGTGCTGACGAACAGGGAAAACTCGTGCTTGCCCGGAAAGACAGCCCACTTGTTATAGGACTCGGCAAAGGAGAGAACTTTGCCGCATCGGATGTAACTGCTTTTTTGAATTATACAAGGGATGTAATTTTCGTAAATGATTTTGAAACCGCAGTTCTGACCCCTACCAGTGTAGAGATCTTTGACAGAGAAGGAAAAGTCCGCGAAAAGAAGATAGAAAAGATCGAGTGGGACTTTGAAGCTGCTGAAAAAGCCGGTTACGAACACTTCATGCTCAAGGAAATTCACGAGCAGGTGAGTGCGATTCATAATACACTTGCAGGCAAGGTCTCGGAACTTGAAGGAACGATAGATCTCAAAGAACTTAATATGACCGATGAAGAAATAAGGAAACTTTCAAGGGTCCAGATTCTGGCATGTGGAACCTCCTGGCACGCAGGGCTGCTTGGGAAATACCTTTTTGAGCAGCTTGCAGGAATTCATTGCGATATAGACATCTGCTCGGAGTACAGGTACAGAAGCCCGGTTATAAGTGATGGAACCCTTGCCATTGCAATCACCCAATCCGGGGAGACTGCAGATACTCTCGCGGCCGTTAGGGAAATAATGTCCTACAACTGCCCTACACTTGCTATTACAAACGTTGTAGGAAGCACCATTACAAGAGAAGCTAACAGTGTGCTCTATACCAGAGCAGGACCTGAGATTGGAGTTGCTGCGACCAAAACCTTCAGTACCCAGCTTACACTTCTTTATCTGCTTGCCGTAAAGTTCGCCCTCTCAAGAGGCAAGCTAAGTCCTGATTATGTTAAAGGATTCATTACAGGTCTAAGAAAAATACCAGGTCAGATTCAGCAGATTCTCAACCAGAAAGAAGCAGTAAAGGAATGTGCAGAGAATTTTGCTCATGCAGAGAACTACTTCTTCCTCGGCAGGCACCTTAACTATCCGATTGCCCTTGAAGGAGCTCTCAAATTAAAAGAAATTTCATATTTGCATGCTGAGGGTTTTGCCGCAGGCGAACTTAAACATGGACCAATTGCGCTGCTTGAGAAAGGAACGCCTGTAGTTACTATTGCAACAAGAGGGCAGACTTACGAGAAGGTGCTGAGCAATATAAAGGAAGTAAAAGCCAGGGATGCGACGGTTATCGCAGTCGCCGATAACAAAGACACCGAGATAGGGAAATATGCGGATGTTGTCCTTACAATTCCTCAGAGTAGCGAATTGCTTTCTCCGCTGCTCAGTGTTGTAGTCCTCCAGCTGCTTGCTTATTACACTGCTCTTGCTCGGGGATGCTCGATTGACAAACCGCGTAATCTCGCAAAAAGTGTCACAGTTGAATAATGAAAAGCCAGAAGATTTAAAAATTAAAAAAACAAGAAAATTCAAGGAAATAATTTCAGGAAATTTCGGAATGGGATATATGAAACTCTTCGGATCTTCAGGAATAAGAGGGATAGCAAACAAAGAAATTACGCCCGAACTTGCACTTAATGTAGGGCTTGTACTGGGAAGCCGGAAAAAAACTGCGGTTATCGGGAGGGACCCTAGAGTTTCGGCCCCTATGATCGAGCATGCCCTGATTGCGGGAATGACTGCCACAGGCTGTGTTGTTACAGAAATAGGCCTTGTATCTACCCCAACCCTGGCATATGCAGCCAGAGAATACGAATGCGGTGTAATGGTTACAGCCTCCCACAACCCCTCAGAGTATGTAGGGATCAAACTCTGGAACCCTGATGGCATGGCCTTTGACTCGGCGCAGCAGGAAGAGATAGAAAAAGCGATTGAAGATGCAGACTTTTCCCTAGTCCCCTGGAACCTGATAGGCAAGTTCAAAGAAGATGGAAGTGCTATCCGAGCTCATATGGATATGATCAAAAAACTTGTCGGAAGTTCCAGCCTGAAAGTCGTACTGGACTGCGGATGTGGAGCAGGAGGGACAATTACCCCCTATCTCCTCCAGGAGCTTGGTTGTGAGGTAATAACCCTGAACGCTCAACCTGACGGCCACTTCCCTGCAAGAAACCCTGAGCCAAACGACGAAAACCTTTCCATGCTCAAAAAAGCTGTTGTGGATTTTGGAGCCGATCTTGGAATTGCACATGACGGTGATGCGGACCGGATGATGGCAGTGGACGAAAAAGGAAATTTTGTTTCAGGAGATGAAATGCTTGCAATTTTCGGGCTGTATGAGTGCAGTGGTAAGAAAGGAACAGTCGTCGTGCCTGTGGACACTTCAATGATGGTGGGAGATTCTCTTCAGGGTTCGGAGATTGTGAGGACAAGAGTCGGGGACGTTTACGTCGCAGAGGGCATAAAAAAGTGTGGGGCTATCTATGGAGGCGAGCCATCAGGAAGCTGGATATTCCCGAAGATCTCCTACTGCCCGGATGGGATTTATGCAGCCGCAAAACTTGTTGAGATTGTCAAGGAAAAGAAGTTAAGCAAGCTTCGAGAAGAGCTTCCCAGGTACGCCACAAAAAGAGGAGCTCTCCCCTGTGCAAATGACAAAAAGGCAGAGTTTATGGAAAAAGTTAAGGCTAAACTCGAGCCCCTAGGAAAAGTCCTTGATATCGACGGTATTCGCGTGGAAATGGACAATGGCTGGGTACTTGTCCGCCCCTCGGGGACGGAAGCAAAAGTTAGAATCACAGCTGAAGCCCGTGAAAACGTTGATGAGATTTTCGATATGGCTGAAAAGATAGCAAAGGAGGCACTTAAATGAAAGCGGTTGTCCTTGTGGCAGGCAAAGGCACAAGGATGGAACCTCTAACTTCCGGCTGTCCCAAAGTCATGCTCCAGGTTGCAAATAAGCCCATCCTCGAACATATTCTCAATTCAGCCATAGAGGCAGGCATTGAAGGCTTTGTCTTCATTACTGGTTATCTAGAAGAGCAGATAAAAGAGTACTTCGGGGACGGGAGCAAATGGGGAGTAAGCATAGAGTACGTGCAGCAGAAGGAGCAGCTAGGGACTGCAAATGCAATAGGCTGTGCAAAAGGCTATGTTGATGGAGCTTTCCTTGTACTTAACGGAGACATGCTCATAGGACAGGAGGACTTAAAATCCCTGGTCTCAAGGACAGAAGAAGCTGTCATCTGCGTAAAAGAAGTGGAAAACCCGTCGGATTTCGGAGTGCTTAAAACCGAAAATAATAGAGTTGTCAGGATAATCGAAAAACCTAAAAATCCTCCCACTAACCTTGCAAATGCCGGGATATATCTCTTCAGGGAATCTATTTTTGACTTTATTGACAGAACCCAGGCCTCAGTGAGAAATGAGTTTGAGATTACGGATTCCATCCAGATGCTGATCGATAGTGGAGCAGCCGTGGGTTACAGTCCTCTCGAAGGCAGATGGATAGATATAGGGTATCCCTGGGACCTCCTAAAAGCAAATGAATACCTCCTGAAGGGTCTTAAGAGCAGCTGCAAAGGTACTGTAGAGCCGAATGCTACCATAAAAGGAGAGGTTGTAATCGGAAAAGGCACTCTTATCAGGAACGGTTCTTATATCGAAGGCCCAGTGATAATAGGAGAAAACTGCGATATTGGGCCTAATTGTTTTATCCGCCCTTCTACTGCAATCGGGAACCATATCAGGGTGGGAAATGCGGTAGAGATAAAAAATACGATTATCATGGAAGATACTCATGTGGGACACCTGAGTTATGTTGGAGACAGCGTTATCGGGCACCGCTGCAACTTTGGAGCAGGTACGAAGGTTGCAAACCTCCGCCATGACGGAAAAAACATAAAAGTAATAATAAAAAGCAGGATTCTTGACTCGGGCAGGAGAAAACTCGGAGTGATTATGGGAGATGACGTGCATACCGGTATCAATACAAGTATAAATATCGGTACGATAATGGAAAAAGGAAGATATACATATCCTGGGGAGATTGTCAAACATTAACCTTTGATGCTAAATAGATTCATGGTAACTATTCAGCCTACCAATAAGTTGGTTGATATCGATTATGGTGAAAATGAGGAGTTTGATAACTAACTAATGAACAGCGAAAAAGCACCATAATCCTCTTTTATTCTTTCGATTTGGCTCATTATTTCTGTATCAAGCGTCTTGATATTATTTTGAATTTTGTTTATTAGTTATAATATCACTTCAATCCTCAAAGATTTAACGATTCTGAATAGCTGCAATTGATTTATACGACAATTTTCTGGTTACACGATACTTAGACCCCGTTACAGAATAAACTATGCAGATTTCCAATTGGACGTTTTGATTTTCACTATCAAGGTCGCCAATCAAAGTTACAATAAATCATAAGTTGCATAGGTTATTTCGTTGCGGGCACTAAGTTCTATATTTATCGTATGTACTCGGATCCAGCAGTTCTCGTTCTAAATGATTCTTCAGGATTTTTTTCTAGATTCTCAAAGTCCAGAAAATAGTAACATACTTTTAGATTTTATCAAACATTCTTATTGGAGTTAGACATTTATCTATGCAAATATTTGTGTATTTATAATAAATTTTAGTATGATAGCTTTCAGACAACCTCGCTGTTGTAACGGGGGCTGGGAATCTTTTTATCGGAGAATTACTTTATAATTGCCAACATTCCTATAGTTTTATTCACTATGTCTTCACGAGGAAATTCATGTAAATAAGAGGAATTGGCGTGAAAAACAGGGAGATTTGTTCTAAATTCCGTATAAATAGCATGTTTTTGGGTTCAACAATTCCTGATGTAAATAATTCCTTCAGAACATTTTTTTATAATTATAAAATCCGAAATATACACACATATTTTAAAATATTATCGGCCAGGTCTCAAAAAACGGATTATATTTCATAGTGTTTAGTAAGCAGTCATAAATTTTAAGGAGATGTATACACGTCACTTGACCAATATCAGTCTATTAAGAATACTAATGAATTTTATTATGATCCCCTCCAGATGACGCCAGTGTTAACACGCGAATTAGGAATCTTTTTATTGGTAGGTTTCCTCCTTCTTGCAAGTGTTCCTGTAGCTTTATGCGCAACTAGCTCATCAATAGTATACGTTGCGGGAGATGGCACTGGAAAATATAATTGCGATGGAAAAGACGATCATGTACAGATAAATCAGGCCCTTAAGTTTGTAGCAGGTAACTCTAAATATACCACTGTCCACCTCAAAGGTCCTTTTACGTATGTTATTGACGATACTCTTTTAATCGGTAGTAATACTATTCTTGAAGGAGATTCGAGTGCTGTGATCAAACTTGCTAATAACGCAGGCTGGGTTGCAATGAAACCCTTGATCAAGCAGATGAGTAGTTCTGGGAATAGTAACATTGTAGTAAGAGGTTTCAAGGTTAATGGAAACCGTAAAGGCAATTCCAAAGTTTCTTTGGGTGACGGGCACTATAATATAATGTACTTCACTAACTGCAACAATATAAAAATATACAATATGTATATGTATGATGGTCTCGGCGATGGTCTGAGGGCAAATTCCTGTAAAAACATCCAATTTTATAACAATAAGATATACAAACTGGGGCACGACGGCCTGTTTGCTATTCGTAGTCAGTATGTACAAGCTTGGAAAAACAGGATAACCTGCAGGACTAACAGCGGTCTTAGAATCTGGAACTCAAACGGTGTAAGATTCCATGATAATGTGATTGGTTCTTTCTACGACTGGAGTGCAGGCGGTCCAGGCATTCAGATCGAAAAAGGCGGGACTGGTACAGGTACTATGGATAATATTAGTATCTATAATAATATTATCCATAACACCTATGGTCCTGGGATCTGGATTTTTAATTATGATACCGCTTCTGCTACTAAAGATCTTGGAAAAAATGTTCTTATTCACCATAATGTCTTTTACAGCACAGGCACTAATCCTAGCATTACCTGGGTCGGCGGTATTATAATTAGTGGATTCCACAATACTTACATTGAAAACAATGTCTTTGATGGCATATATCATGTAGCTATTGCCAATTTGTATCCAGAAAGTTATTCTCCAAATTACAAGTCAACATCTGCATACACAACAATTGTCCGCAACAATATAATCGTAAACACCCTGAAACGTAAAAAGAGTCCAGGTGGGACAGGGTATGGTGTGATGAATTATCTCGCCAGTAGCAACCATAAATTTGCTCTGCAATATAACTGCCTCTACAACAACGCAGTAGGAAATTATAAAAGTTGCACCTCGAAAACTGACATCCATGTAAATCCACTATTTGCGAGCCAGGCAAAACATGATTACCATCTGAAATCAACAACTGGAAGATGGAATGGAAAAACCTGGGTTAAAGACACAGTAATCTCTCCCTGTATTGATGCCGGACGTCCATCTTGGAGTTATTCTCATGAACCGAAGCCCAACGGAAAAAGGATTAACATAGGCAGGTACGGAAATACAATATATGCATCAAAATCAAAGAGTTAACGCGTCATATCTGTGTCAAAAATCTATATAAAAGAGATCTTGTAAATTTATATAAAAGAGATCTTGTAAATTTGAAAAATTTGAGAACAAAACCATAAATTCTGGAAAAATTGTACCCTTTTCCCGGAAAGGAAAAGGGCATTTCAAATCAATAATTTATAGAGCTAAGATTTCTAGAGCTCAAATTTCTAGAGCTAAGATTTCTAGAGCTCAGGAATAAATCTGTTTTATTTATAAAATGTCTTTAAAGTTGAGAGCATCAAGTTTCGGAAAAGTCCTTCGGTTTCCACCTTTAGAGAGTCGTCATTCATGCTTTTTACGGCTTCTTTTAAGGGCTCTTTCGAATCAAGCACTTTTTGTATGGTTTTTTCATCAGTTTCCACTGTAATAGAAGGCCCGAACTTTGAGTTTGGATCAGTAGGAGTTTCATAGCTGTAGAAATCCCTTATTTTTCCTCCTCCCATAAGTAAAGTCACGTAAAGCATCTCGCCATTATCAAGTTTGATTTTCCCGGCAATTTCCTCACTGGCTACAAGTCTTTGCAGAACTCCAGGAACTTTATCGAAATTCTTGTTATAAAGCTCGGCGTTTGCACTCAGTTCTGCAAAGAGAGCGTTTTCGGTAGTAGAATTCTCAGGAGCCTCATAAAGGTCGGCTTTTTTGATATTGCCTGCATTCGAAGCTGCCCCTGCTATTGGGACAAGCAAAAGCATAATAAGAATGAAAAGACTCAGAAATCTGGTTTTGCTGCAAGGAGACATAGCTGAGAATAAGAGGCAGGAATATAAAAAAGTTATTGATACAAATTAAACTGAAGCAGGACAAAAAAATTAGAATATAGGACTTATGCAGTTGAACTGAAAAATTAACAGCATCAGACCATTAACTGCCTGAAATGTGACTTTAATCCGCAGTGTTTGCTGTACTTGATTTTGTTCCTCAAGTGCATAAGTCCTATGAAGTAATTAGATATTTTATTCCTAGATATTTTATTTCAGGTAAAGTTAAATTGTGTATAAAATGAAAAAAGGAAGAGAAAACGAAAAAATAAAAATGGAGGTTATTATTAGATATTGAGCCCGTTTTTAGATGCCTGGAAGACAGGCAATAAAAATGAGTTAAAGCAATAAAATCAATTAAATTTGCTTTAACAATTAAATATTGTACCATGGATTATATAAAGATATCTATTTGTTCTCGCCGAGATAATAATTACCTGAGTGAATTATACAGAAGAAAAGAATTACTTAAAGTTTACATTTCGACGGGCCCTATATTTTGCAGCTTCTGAACTCTGATCTTTTCCATAACCTATGTCGTCAGGTGAAAGAAGCACTACAGCGAAAGAAACACCATCTGCATACTCAGTAAACTTTTCAATGATCGTCCTTCCTTGATGTGGTTGTTCATGCAAAATGATAGGTTTTAGATCCAATTTTTCAAGTGTTCGAGCAACAGATTCTTTCATCTCATTGTCATGACCATGGACAACAAAAATTTGATTACTCTTAGGTTTTACCTCTTCCATTTTTTCACCAAGCTTCTTTTTCTTATATCCAGGCTCTCCTTTTATGGGATCATCAGTAACATCTTCCCCTTCCTTAGTTACAAGCCACTTATCTGAGCTTTGTGGTGCTATAGCTTTTTTTGGTATTTTTGATCGAATAAGAGGAATCAATTCTGCAGAGTTCATTTCTGTTTTATTGACCTTTATCCTCTGGATATCTTCAGGAGGAATATTTTTTCCATTAACAAAGATATTCTCACCATTTTCATAGGGAACTATGAATTGACTAAGAAGTTTTTCTTCGCTCAAATCAAGCTTTAGTTCATCATTCCCTTTACTGGATTTTTGCCTAATTTTAACGTGGTAGTACATTTTTCCACCCAAAAATATCCTTATATTTTTCCAATTAACCCTTCAAAGTTCTCATAATTCACTTTAACTCCATCATCCAGATCAATCTCAATCATCTGATCCGCTTTATTCTTAAGAAGTTCATCATACTTCACAAGCTCTTCAATCTTCTTTTTGAGCTTCGCAAGTTCAGTTTCTGCCTTCCCTCGAGTTTTGGAATTCTCAGAAATCTCTTTTTCCAGAAACGGTCTTTTAGCATCCAGCTTTGACTCAAAATCCAGTAAATAATCGATCCTCATCTTCGCCAGGGTAGTTTTATCGTACCTGTGCATGTAAACAAGCGCATTGAACACTTTATCTTTCCCTGAAGTAAAGAGCCAGTAAATCGGCCTCTTCTTATACATTTTCAGGTGATCGCTGTAGAAATCCTTCAGGAAATAGTTCCGGATAACCTTTTCAGGAGCCTCACCTTTCTTTGAAAGTGCCCCTGCAATAAAGTCCAGGTTTTCAGAAAGCGTCTCCGCCTCAAAAGTGAATTTCAAAAACTCTTTGAACCGGCCTACGATATCATCCGTGTAATTTAATTTTTTATTTGAAACAAAGAAGGAATTTAATAAAAGATGATAAAGACTTAGTTATAATGGACACAAGAATATGTACATTGAGTGATAAATCTTGGGAGCTTCTTCACTCTGGTCAGTATGAAGATGCGCACAGAAATATAAGTGAAGCGTGTAATTTGGCCGAGCAATTATATGGTAAAGGACACCCGTACTATGCAGTAGTACTGAATAACTTGGGTTGGGTTCTTTACCAAACCAACCAAGTAGAAGAGGCGCTTAACTATTGTGAACAGGCAGAAGAGATTTTTGAAAAAACAGACTCAACTTCTTCGATGGACTACTTGTTATGCCGGAACAATTTAGCCATAATCTATGCCTCATTGGGACTTAATAACAAGGCACTTGCCATCTACGAATCCCTTCTGCCTCTGGCAAAGAAGGAAAATGGGTTGGATTATGCAACATTACTAACAAATATAGGGTCTCAGTATCGATGCCGACAACAATATGTTACAGCTCTTGAATATCTTGAGTCGGCAGAAAATATCTATTCAGAAAAAGGAGGGGTTCAAAATCCGGAATATTATGGCATTCTCAACCATATTGGACTCTGTTACATTGGATTGAAGAGTTACGAAATAGCAATCGACTATTTCAGCAAAGCGCGTGACCTCTTACAAGAAAACGGAAAAGAAAATGGCCCAATTTATTTGGCCACGCTAAACAATCTTGCCCTCGCATACCAGCACTTTGGACAGAGCGAAACAGCAATCGATATTTACTCACACATACTGGATGTAATGCGTTCAACGCTTGGTGGAGATCATCCTGATATTGTTAATGTCTTAGAGGCTGTCTTAAAATTCAAATCATTTATACAATTGGATAATAGGCAACGTTCCGTTTAAATTCATATTACACACTCGATGTATAAAATCAAACACAATAAACATCATGGTTTAAACTTTCGTTTTGGACATTAACAGTTTGACACTCCGTTTATCAATTCAAATGCATAAGTCCTATCCCAATTATAGAACCAAATTTAATTTTAAGACACGCTCTTAGACAATTTATCAGAAATCTACATCCAGCGTAAAGACTTTATAAAAGCTGTTGAGTTGATCGTCGATGCGTCCCATATAAATGAACGGCTACTCACTCGTTTTGGTGGGCTTGTTCCTGCCACTGAGATCGACTCCTTTGTTAACAACTTTCGATATCACATTGATATACTCTTTTCGCTTTTCCATAATTGGAACGAGCCACCGCAGCACTATATTGACATAGCGTTCGACTTCTTATTTAGACGTAAAGCACTCATACTCGATTTAGAGTTATATAAACAAAATATAGTGAGATCCGAGTCCGATGAACAGGTAAAGATCGACTTTGAGCGGTTAAAGGAAATAAAATCAGAAATTACCAGGATAAAGTATACCCCTTCAGAGCAAATACAGAATGAAACAGAACCTAATAAATTACAGAAATTAGAAAGAGAATGCAATAAACTAGAACGAAAGATTTCGTATAATATCTCAAATTCAAGCACACATAATTCTGATATTGTCGATGGAAGTGTCTCTGTTAGGGAACAACTATCTGTTGACACCGTATTAATAGAGTTTGTACGATACACACATTACGATCTAAAACTAAAGTCAAAGCTTTTCCCAATGTATGCTGTCTTCTGTGCATATGGTGAAAATATGCAGTTATTCGATCTTGGGCCTGCGCAAGATATTGATAACATGATCCAGGACTCTATCAAATGTATTGAGCAAAAACCAGAGCAATTTTACGAGAATTTTGAAAAGCAAAATAAAACGCTAGATGGGTTGAGCCAAAGATTAGAAGTTCTCAGTCAAAAGCTGCTCTCAAATATATTGCCAAAAATAGGCTCAAAGCGGCATCTGGTTATAATTCCTGACGGCTTACTGTATCTCCTACCATTTAGTATATTGAAGAACAAAGACAGAGATCTCATAGAGCAATATACAATAACTTACCTCACTTCATCGCGTGATCTGTTTGACCAAACAGCAATCGAGCCTCGGAATCAAATTATGCCGGTCATCATTGCAGACCCAGATTATGACTTGTCTGAGAGCAATGGATCTGATCATTCAAACTCTCTGATACAAAATGCAAGGAATTTTTGTGAGAATCTCGTTCCATTTTTAAGACTTGAGGGAACGAGGGTTGAAGGCAGAGAGATTCATAAGATCATCGGCGGGGAACTTTGGCTGGGACAGGACGCTCTAAAAACAAGGTTTATGGAACTAATATCCCCCAAAATACTCCATATTGCAACACATGGATTTTTCCAGCCGAGTTGCCAAACGACGACAAAAAAATGGGATTCTGACTTCCGATCCGGATTCGTATTGGCAGGTGTTAATTCATATATTTTCGGGCAATCGCTCCCAGCAGAAGTGGGAAATGGGATAATTACTGCGTATGAAATATCCGGATTGAACCTGTTTTCAACGGATTTGGTTGTGCTTTCTGCCTGTGAAACAGGGATTGGTGACATTATTTTTTGTGAAGGCGTGTATGGTCTCCGACGCGCGTTTGCGATAGCTGGTGCACGAGCACTTGTCCTAAGTCTCTGGTCAATACCTGATGAAGAAACCAAAGATTTGATGGTCATTTTCTATTCCCTCCTTAAGTCAGGGAAAGGTAAGTCAGAAGCAATGCGAGAAGCTCAACTTGCGCTTAAAAAGAAATATCCGCATCCATATTTTTGGGGAGCATTCATACTCCAAGGAGATGCAGGCCCAATTCAGTGGTAAGTACTACCCAATGACATCCTGAAAGAAGATCAATGAAATACTTCTATACACAACTGCCAATTAGAGTTTATCAGCCAAATCTAGAACTCCATTCAAAGCTTCCCCTGAAAGGTTCTATATGCCTAAAATGCAAACCCTGCTTATGGATAAAAAATTATTCGTTGGTGTAGACGGGTGCAGAGCAGGTTGGTTTGCAGTTGCACTAACAGAAACTGATAGCTTTGGTGTATTTCAGTTTCCTAAAATCTCGGATATCTATAGCTTTTTTTGTGATGGCAATACTCATGTGCGTATACTTGTGGACATCCCTATTGGTTTAGTAGATAGCAAATCTAATTTCAAGAGAAGGTTTTGGGCTCTTCGTTGTTTTGTGTGGATATCCTCGTAATGTCTTCATAAAAACCAATGCGGTCTCGAATTGAAAATCATCTTATCCACAAGGAATGACGAAGAGCCAGGTTTTGTGATGTAGAAGCTCGAAGCTTATTGAGACCCTACAGGCAATCCAGCGTTTTTCCAACTCCTTGTAGAGAAGCAATCTATGCAAAAAGCTATGAAAACGCTTGCGACATCAACGAAGAAATTACAGGCAAACGACTTACAAAACAAACATGGAGAATCGTTCCAAAAATCAGAGAAATGAATGATTTTCTTATAGCTACAGATTCTGCGAAGGAAAAAATAATAGAAATCCATCCCGAAATTTGTTTCTGGGCTCTTGCCGGAAAGCCAATGGAATACTCTAAAAAGAAAAGTGAAGGTTTTAACGAAAGAAAAAAGCTACTGCAAGAAATTTGCATTTCCACAGATGAAATTGTGCAGAATGCTCTTTCCAGATATAGACGTAAAGACGTAGCAAGAGATGATATTCTTGATGCTCTGGTCGCCTCTGTAACAGCAAAATTATCTTTTCAGAGGGGACTAAAATCTATTCCCGAAATTCCTGAAAAAGACTCACAAGGTCTTCCTATGCAGATAGTTTATACAAAGGTTTGCTAATAGGATTTACAGTGTCGGAAACTGAAACTACAAAGATCAAGCACAGATATTGCAAGATCAAAATGGAACTTCAAATCAGAGGAAAGAAGGAAAAAAGTTTAGTGCGGGAATATAGGTAACTTGAATTTATTATACGCTAGTGTAAAGTCTATGCAAAATTTGTAAATAGTCGAGTACAAAAAATTTAAGTGTTCCACATTTCTTCTACTTAGTGTGATGTTCAGACAAGGATTATAACTAACAGGGTGGCGTGAAATGTGAGCAAAATATTTAGATATGCAATAATAACTTTGTTGATATTTTGCATAGGCTGTATAGAAAATGAACAAAGAGCGATCGTGACAAACATTGAAAATAATAATTCAACCAATGAAATTGAAATAAATCTTGTTGAGGATTACTATAAAAAACTGGACAAAGCCGAAGAAATGGCTTCTTATATAAATAATATCCAGCTAATAAATTATTATAATCGCCCTAGAATGGATTATGTATTCGATGAAGAAGTATTTTACATGAATGAAAGTGAGCTAGAAAAAGTCGAATATGAAAGAGCAATAATAACACTTAATAGACAACCACTTCATTTTGTAAATCTCAATAAGATCGAAGAATTTGGGACATCGGATTATAATAATACTCATATAAATTCAATTGTGTATACAGCATTTACCCCAATGTGTAATCTTGATGATGAACAAACAAATTGTATAATGTTTTCCAGAAATATCCTATTAAAACATTGTTCAACCGAAGCCGAAAAAAATACATTAAGTGAGTACTTTAAAACATTAGATACATGGAGCAAATTCAAGAATAGTCTTGTATATGCTAATGCACCAATGAATAATTCAGATAAAAATAGAACATTTGTAATTGATAATGTTGAAGATATGGATATAATAATTGGTTTAGAGTGGAAACAAGCTGATATGGAACAATATTTTGAATTTCTAAATAAATCTGGTTTTGATTCATCCGATAATATGTTAAATTTTGCTCGCCAATTTAGAATTGCGAAACAAAATATTAATAATGAATCATCCTCTAGAAAACAAGAAAAGATATATGAAGCAAGAGAATTTGTAATTGCCAATTTCCCACAAAACAGTAATGGTATTGATAAATCGGATATTCAAATGTATTTCAAACAGTGTGATACCAGAACATAAATGTATTCTCCAACATTTTTTAATGTAGGTCATTTATTATTTCAAGTTTTTAAATAATGCTTCACGTTTTTTATCATTGAAATCCCCTATTTTTAATTTATCTTCAAATTACCGACTCAGTTCCAAAATCTAGTGATAAAAGTAAGTGTAATATCGACTCAGTTCCAAAATCTAGTGATTTTTTAATTTCTTGATTGAAGACTGAATTTTTTTTAAGAATTCAGTCTTCAATAAAAATTAATATTCGATATGTAAAGCCTTCAATCTATAAGCATAATCACAAGGATTATAATCAATTACAAAATTTAGTGATTTTTAGTTATATGTTCATCACTAGATTTTGGAACTGAGTCTTACCCTGAAACAATTAATGAAAACAATACAACGAACAAAAAAACACAAAATGAACAAAAGGAAATAAAGAAAACACCAGGATTTGAGGTATATTATGGAATAGCTAGCCTGTTTGCAGTACTCTATATCCTGAGTTTGACAGTTTGATTTTTATGTGGGAAGATTGTTTTCATATCCGTTGGAATAATAAGTAATATTATTTCAACAAATTTTTTCCCATTTTTTACGATTCAATTTGACAGATGATTCTCTTTCTCTTGATGGCTATTTTTATGATTTTTGACCAAATTTTCGGTATAGAATTTGACAGATAGCATGAATCTCAGATAAAATCTAGATACTATCCAAAAAGTCAGGTCTAAAAGTGCTAAAATTGGACAAAAATTTCCACTAATTTGCCTTATAGTGATTGTGAAGCTGGAAAATCAGAGGCAATTTGACGAAATTTATGAATACTGTCAATTGATTTTTGACAAAAAATTGAAGCCCCTCACTAAATTTAACTTATACTGTCAAACTAAGGCTATATAAAAGAAAGTAAAAAAGGCAAAATCTAAAGTCCAATGTAAAAAAGATTTAGTGCGAGGGATGGGATTCGAACCCACGAATTCCTACGAAACTAGGCCCTCAACCTAGCGCCTTTGACCTGGCTGGGCAACCCTCGCATAGCGATATTTTACAAATAAAGAATATGAAATTCTTTACAAAAATAACTTTCAAAAAGGTATGAAAATTTGAAGTTTTTGAAGTTAAGTGTTTTAAGTTGACAGATTAAGAAATTTGGTGCGAGGGATGGGATTCGAACCCACGAATTCCTACGAAACTAGGCCCTCAACCTAGCGCCTTTGACCTGGCTGGGCAACCCTCGCATTTCGTATTAATCTGTGTCTAATCTATGTCTAATACTGTTTTCATTATTTCGTATTAATCTGTGTCTAATCTATGTCTAATACTGTTTTCATTATGATTATCCGGCGCGCTTTACGCCTTGCACTCCCTCACAATATCGTGGATAATATATAAACATTTCGAGCCGTGAAGGTCACCGGGAATAAGTTTTGGAAGAACGCAAATAAGACAGAATATCTCCTGCAGTATTCAGGTACAAAATAATAATATGTCAGGCGTAGAGAGTCCACAGAAATATCTATTCATTGAAGTATTCAGGGCTCTATCGGCCTTAATCTCAAAAAATTGGATGTGGACCTGTACCCGAGCTGGAGCTCAGAACTGGTCCAGAATGCTCAAGAGTTCTTCAGCTTTGCCTTTGACCACATCTGCTGCATTAAGGGCAAGGTCTTTGGCTGTATAAGAACCATCGGACTCCATTGTGAACACAAAAGCATTCTCATCGAAGCTAATGTTTATCGCGTGGATGTCACAGACCTGCTCGCAGAGCTTGCAGAGTGAGCATTTCAGGATATCTTCGTCAGAAACTCTGGCACCTGACTCTTCAAACCGTATGATGCCTTTCGGACATTCGGTTGCACAGTGCCCGCATGCATCACAGTTTTCAATGGTTATAATAGGCACATTCTTGTAGCCGCAAGCGACTCCTGCCTGCCATTTAACACTGTCCCTGCCATAGCCCATATGAGCGAGGGCCTCAAGCACAAGCTTCTGCCCTTTTTTCAGCTCAACAATCGGGATATTGGGATCAGCCGGCTGTATCTTCGGGTCAGAGGAGATAAGATCCCGTGAATAAACCGTGCACGGACCTTCTGCGCTCAGGGTTAAGGAAACCTCGCAGGCAGGACAGCCCTCTCCTCCACAGACATCGCATTCTGCCTGTGGCACATACGTCTCTACATCCGTAACAAGAGGGATTAAGGACAGACGTAGAGTCAGCTGCTCATCATAGAGTACCGAGGTATTGTCGTAAAGGTTCACATATTCAATCGCAAGCGTTGGTACATCTGCGATCATGGCGCGCCGAATGCCGTTGGCAAAAGATGTGCTAACTTTTGAAAGCACGAATTTTGCAGATCTATCCGATAACTCCAGAATGTCTACTTCCATCGTCATATTCCTTAATTTCCCTTATATTTTAATGCATTCAAAAAGAGAATTTTAGAAGAATTTCCTGAAGAAATTCCCTGAAGAATTCTCTTATACACGCCTTCCGCCTTTGGGGCGAGTGCCGTCGTGCGGGACAGGAGTAACATCTTCGATCCTGCCAATCCTGATTCCTGCTCTTGCAAAAGCCCTGATTGCAGCCTGAGCGCCAGGGCCCGGGCTCCTCTGCTTGTTTCCACCGGGTGCTCTTACCCTTATATGGATGCCATGGATGCCCTTATCCCTGAGCTGGTCAGCAAGCTGGCCTGCCATCTGCATGGCAGTATAAGGAGAGCTCTCGTCTCTTGCAGCTTTTACAACCATACCACCGGAAGACTTTGCAATGGTTTCAGCCCCTGTGATATCGGTTACAGTAATGATTGTATTGTTAAATGAAGATTTAATGTGAGCTACGGCCCATTTCATGTCTGCCATGATTATCTCCTCCCTCTCCTCTTCCTTCCGCCGCCTCTTTCAGGAGCTTTCTCTTTAGCCTGCTTTGCTTCTGCAACAGCCCTTAAAGTGGTTGTGCTGTCTGCAAGAACAGATGCTACCTGCACAGGTCTTTCAGGGTGAGATTCGCTAACAAGCGGAGAGGTTGAATAGTATCCGATATGCATTTCATCTTCCTTGGAGACAAGCATTCCCGGAATTGTAGCTTTTCTGCCGTTTATTGCGATGTGACCGTGAGTGATAAACTGGCGAGCCTGGACAACTGTTCTGGCAAGCCCGAGACGGAGAACCTGAGTCTGGAGTCTCCTTTCGAGAATATTTTCAGTTTTTAAAGAAAGAATGTCGTCAATGTCAGCATCTGATTTGATGATACCATAGCGGATAAGCTTTGCAAGAATTTCTTCAGATTGTGTCTTCTGATGCCCTTCAAGTCCTCTTTCCTGAGAGTTTGCAGCGCTTGCAAGTAATTTCCGGGCTTCAGACCTGTACATCCTGAGCATACTGGCTGCTTTCCAAACTTCTCTCTTGTTTCTGAGGCCGTATGCCTTTACAAGCTGAACTTCAGATGCCATCCTGGTTTCTTGCCAGGGATGCCTTGGAGTCTCGAAACTTTTACTTCGTTTACCTGGATATGCCATTTAAAATCACCTGACCGGAAAATCACTTCTTCCTGCTGACACCGACAGTTGACCCGCGGCGGCCTGTAGATTTAGTTCTCTGTCCTCTGACCTTAAGGCCCCTTTCGTGCCTGAGTCCTCTGTAGGCGCGAACCTTCTTCAGGTTGTTAATATCTTCCCTGAAAGTCAGTAAGATGTCTGTTCCAAGCAGATGCTTGTCCTGTCCTGTTGCCAGGTCTTTTTGCCTGTTTAACATCCAGGATGGGACAATTTCCTCAAAATTCCCGATTGCCTGGTCTAGCTTTGACACTTCTTCATCTGGCAGATATCCAAGTATAGCAGTAGGGTCTACCCCTGCGCCCTTTGCGAGAAGGATAGCGGTGCGCCTCCCTATTCCGGGGAGACCTGTAAGGGCGTACTCTACGGGTTTTGCCCCCTGCAGGTCGGTATTCATAATCCGAACAAGATGCCTTATTTCTTCATTATTCTTTTCTTCTACCATATATTCCCTCCAGGGGAATGTATACAGCACCCTGTAGCCCCTGATCGAATACCCTAAAAGAATATACGAAAAAGTCAGGAGCAGCTCTCTAAAGGAGCTTCTTTACAGCACATACTGATGAATTCATTTACATGCAATTACCACTATATAAGGATATCTGCGCTTGTTTTCGTATTCAGCAATTTCGTATTCAGAGATTTCATATCATCACCTTATTTTTTAATATTAATATCCAGTTCTAAAAATATATAAAAATTAAGTTGATATTTTAGAAAAGATATAACTGTCATAAATGTAGAACAATTTCAATTAGTTAATATTCTACTTGTACTAAATTTTATTATTTTTCTAAATATTTTATTAAATTTAATAATGTTTAAGGAATTCAGAAGCAACTGTGAATCCTTACGGTCCTGGAGGATAAATAAAAAGCGTCCTGTGTCATGCACTGTTCTATGTCTCATAAAAAAGTGAAAACGTCCCAGATTGGTTATTCTATAAACCTACTATTCTTCAATAGCACAGTGATACGTAAACTGGCATACAAGTGCTAAGATTCAGGATAGCGGTATAAAGGAGATTGATGGATAATGGCAGCTTATGAAATTGCTAGAAAAGATCATGATGTCTCAAAGATCACCAAAGCGACTCCGGATTTAGCAAAGAAGATATTTTCACTCACTAGAAAAGTGAATGATCTTGATGGCGACGGGCTTGCTGAGATTCCTGTAGCAAGTCCCTGGGGAATAGGAATTTTGAAGCTTTCAGGAAATACGCTTAAAGCATCTATGATAGCTTCAAACGGAACGCGTTTCGGCGGATGGCTTCTCAATACAGTAGATAACAATTTCTGTAGTCTTGCCGATTTTGATGGAGATTTCAAGACCGAGATTCTGGTTACAAGTCCCTGGGGAATAGGAATTTTGAAACTTTCAGGGAATGCACTTGAAGCCCCGATTCTGGCTTCAAACGGAACACGTTTCGGTGGCTGGCTTCTCAGCACTCAGGACAATAGGTTTGGACCGGTAGGAGATTTTGATGGAGACGGCAAAGCTGAGATTCTGGTTACAAGCGGATGGGGGATGGGAATTTTGAAGCTTTCAGGAAATACACTTGAAGCCCCGATTCTGGCTTCAAACGGAACACGTTTCGGTGGCTGGCTTCTCAGCACTCAGGACAATAGGTTTGGACCGGTAGGAGATTTTGATGGAGATGGCAAAACTGAGATTCTGATAATAAGTGCATGGGGAATGGGAATTTTGAAGCTTTCTGGAAGTACGCTTGAAGCCCCGATTATGATACCTAATGGAACCAAATTAGGCAACTGGATTCTCAATACCTCCGAAAATCGATTCGGACCGGCAGGAGATTTTGATGGAGACGGAAAAACAGAATTTCTAGTAACAGGCCCTACAGGAATAGGAATTTTGAAACTTTCTGGCAATACTCTTACTCCTGTTATGTTAGCAGACAACAATACAAGTTTTGGTGGCTGGCTTCTTAACACGGCAGATAATGTATTTGTCTCCGCTGGAGATTTTGATGGAGATGGAAAGAAAGAAATTCTTGTAACAAGCCCATGGGGAATAGGAATTTTGAAACTGTCTGGAAATGCTCTTACAGCACCCTTCATTGCATCAAACGGAACACGTTTCGGTGGCTGGCTTCTTAACACGGCAGATAATCGTTTTAATGTACTTGCTGATTTTGATGGTGACGGTAAGACCGAGATTCTGGTAACAAGTCCCTGGGGAACAGGAATTTTGAAGCTTTCAGGAAATACACTTTCAGTACCTATGATGGCGCCCAATGGAACACGCTTCGGTGGCTGGCTCCTAAACACTGCAGATAATGATTTGGAACTGGGTAACTGGAATGCCCATGCAGTCATCATTTATCATAATGACTGGATCAATGCCATGCAGGAAACGCAAAAAGTGTTACAACGCAGAGGCTACACAGTTCATACTACAGATAATGGATCTACAGGCCTTTCCTTAATTAAAACACTGTCCTTAAGCTTGAAAACAGGAGATCGTTTAATTGTATATCTGGCAGGTCACGGCTATGATCCCCGAGGATCAAGTGGAAAGTATGGTGACATGGATAAAGCTGTCTGCCTTGATCATTTTGTACAGTTCAATCAGGAAATATTGTATCTCAAACAGCTAGACCCTCTTTTTAAAACCCTTGGAAACATGGGCATTGATCTTACTGTTATTGACGGAAGCTGTAACGGTGGCGAAACTGTTTACAATGCCACAGGAGATAAATATTGTGCAGTTGCTACTACCGGGGTTTATACTCCTGGACTTACTAATTTCCCCAATCCGTCTGAAGCGATACAACAAGAAGGTAGACCAGGCACCTTTGGGTTATGGTGGATGAAATCTCATTTAATAGCAAGTAGGTTAAACGGAGCGATTATAACTGGAGTTCCTACCCGGTTCCACCAGCGGTTGTATAGAAATGATAATACCGATTTTTCTCCTCTATCTCTATTTATCAGACCAGCAGTAGATAGTTTGAAAATGCTGGATTTGGGAGGATGGAATTTACATTATCAATATTGCTATTTGTATAAATATATCTATTCAGAAGACTATGAAGCTCTTCCAGATAATGAAAAAACAAAGTTTACCAATGCTACCCAGACTTATATCAATTTTGCGAATAATATCATAAACCCTCAGAGACCCTTAATTGAGAAACTACATGAGTATTTGAATAACGAAGACCTGATTACGAAAGCCTCTGTTGTTTATTCTGACTCAGTTGCTCTTGCCTGGCAAATGCTGGCGAATGATCCGGGATGGAATCCAATTGCAGACCCAGACAAACATTTGTCACAGATGTATCAACTTTCACCCAAATCATATAAGGGAACAGCCGGCTTTAAAACCATGGTGACGGAAGTAAACTCATATGTTACGCTTATGGAAGAGTGTTATAAGAAACAAGAGGCCTTATTATGGCAAATAGACGAATCTGTTAAGAATAGCGGACTTAAAATTTCATTACCCAAACCGCAAAAACAGAAATTTCCAGTGTTTATTCCTGATGACCCGGTATATTATAAACTATACGAGAAGCATGAGCGTGAAACTTCAGGCAAGCTAAAGATCCTTCTTGACAACAAAAAATCTGAGAGAACTAGGATTTTCCTGAATCTATCAGATATGGTATCAAGAGATAAAAAATTAGAAAAAATCGAAGCCGCAAAAATAATAGAGACTAACCTGAATCTCTTTAAAGACATATTTATTGATAAAAATAAAAATTCTCTGACTTTAGCCGAATTGATCGCACAGTTTAAGGCAATTTCTGTAGCTCACTTTGATTATCTGGGTAAATCCAGTTTTTTACTTTCAATAATTGAAGATGCTATTTGCAAAGTACAGAGTGGAGAACACTTTAATCCCGGAGATATTGATTTCTGTTGAGATCAATACGATTCACACCGTATAACCAGATTTGAACTTGAATTCAATATAAAAAGTGGCTAAATATAAAAAGTGGCTAGTAAATTTTAAGGTATTGAACAAATTGAAAAATAAGCAATTATCAAAAATCAAATTGCGTGCGGTCACCCTACCCCAAACAGGCTGCCTGACAATTATTGGTAGTAATTAAAAAAATGCTAAAAAAAGCAAATAAGACCTTTAAATCAAAAAAGAAGGAATTATTTTATTACTGAATGTAATTGTCGGACAGCTTGTAAAGGAAGGGGGTATTCGTGACCCTCTGTGCTCCCTTAGTAATAAAAAGATCATGTATTCAATATCTGCCGTCTTTTTTAGTTTATATAAGGCTGCTATTACCGCAGCTTAAATGTCTTTGGTGCAAGCCTGTATGCAAGAATCAAGGCGACGGCGATATATACAATGCAAAATACTGAAATCAACGTGCCGAAAATCAGAGTCGGGACCTTCTTACCGATAGCAAAATAACAAACGAAATAAGTAAAGAAATTGACAACGGCAAAAGTACCACTTTTAATTTCGAGATTGATATTGTAAGGCTGCAAAAGATAATATAGCACCATGTTGTGCACCGAAAAAAATACCGACATGCCGATAATGGAAACAAACAGCAACACATAATTGAGCGCGTTGTCCGTTCCGCCTGTAAGCCATAACAGAAATGGCAGCCCGAGTGCAATTACCGAAGCGGGCATCAAGTTTATCAATAAAATGGATTTCAGCCGTTCCGTAAAGAGAAGCAGAATTGCACGCGGTTGTCTGTAAAACCGATAGGCAAGCATACTGTGGTCACAGTTCATGAACATGGCCTGGGTGATAACCTTTCCGCGATTAATAAAATACATGACGAATAGAAAATAAGGCAAAAAAGTCAGCATCATCCCGTTTATTATCGGTTTTGCCTCCGGGATAAGAAAACAGGCCATAATGGAAAACGCGAGCACTGCAAGGGAAATCAAGGTGATATTTTTGGCCGATTTGGTCAGCAGACTACTGTGCCGCTTAACAAAAAGGTCGTTGAAATACTGATAGCCGCTTTTGCTGCTTGTTGCCTTAAAGTCTATATTCTTTTGCAAAGATTTTTGAGTAGCACGTGTAGCCATATCTTTTCTGTTCATAGCAAAACTGTCCGCTGTGAGAAGTTCCTTGCAAATCCTTCGGTATTCAGGGAATTTGAGCACATACAAAAAGGAAAACACAGCTATAACAGCGGAAATGACAAACAGAGCGAGAAAAACAGCTCCGTTCATGGCATAGCCGAGAAACGGCGGGAGATATGCCGCAGCCAATGATACAGCAATGCCAACCAGAGCAACCGGATCGAGCTTATTTTCATTTTTTGCATGGCCGGTTCTGACATAATCATGAAGCGCAAGGGCAGTAAAAATCAGTTTTACGGAAACAACAAAAAGCGGCATCAAAAGGCAGATAACGATATGTACCCCGGAAAGCCGTCCGAGAAGCAACGTGAAAGGCAAAAATCCGACAATGATTTTCAAAAGGAAATAGAAGTAATTCGAAAGCGTATACTCCCGCGCGTTCATTCTCATGAGAAAAATGGCATAATACTTGTCTCTGGTGGGATGAAATATATGCGTGTTAAGGAAACCGCCCGTAATGGTAAGAAAGAAAAACATATGCATGAAGCTGTTCGCAGGGCTGCTTTTCATATGATCTTTTAGAAGAAAGATAATAATAAACAGATAGAGCATTTTGCCCAAAAACATCGAGATGATCTCCCACAGGATGCTGACGAAATTGGCAAATATTTTCAGCCCCGGACTTCTATAGAGCGAGACCGGTAGCAGCCTGTTGATGACAGGGATGGATTTGAGCGAATAGATGAAGCCATTGGCTTTATATGTGTTTTTCAGCCTGAAGGACGTAAGGAAAGCTTCAATCATTCTCATCCCTCCTTAAGGCCTGAAGGATCTTATCTTTAAAGGCCCCGTTGCTGAGGTCATCCTTTTCCATTTTTTCCAGAACCCCGCCACTCAGAATCACAATCTCATCGCATAAATCCAGCGCAAGCTCCATGATATGAGTGGAAAAAATAATAATGTGGTCTTTTTTGATCTGGCGCAGCAGCGTCTTCATTTCGTCGGCGACCACAACATCAAATGAGGTCAGCGGCTCGTCTAAAAGCAGAATGGCTGGATTTGCAATGAAACTTACAAGCATTTGCATCTTGTTCTTCATGCCATGGGAATAATCTTTCAAAAGCCTGTCGCGGTCCTCGCGTCCGATCTTTACAAAATCGAAATATTCGTCAATAGGCTTAATGTCCGGAATTTTTTTCACGTTGATGTCAAGAAAAAACTTTAAAAACTCTCTGCCTGTTAAGAACTCCGGAACGACTGGCGTCGACAGAACATATCCGATATCGTCTGGACAAACTTCTCTCTTCACTCCATTTTCTTCAAGGAGAATTGAGCCGCCGTCAATCCTCAAATCCTCATTGATGCAGTTAAACAACGTGGTTTTGCCTGAGCCGTTTCTTCCGAGGAGTCCGTAAATTTCCCCCTTTTCAAAGGCAAAGCTCGCACCCCGCAAAACCTCTTTTTTGTCAAAACTTTTTACGATATCGTTCAGGATCAGTTTCATTTCCAATATTCCTTCTCTGTTTGTTTCAGTTTATTTTTTCGCTCCCGCCTGAAATCAATCGATCATTTTTCAACGGGGTTCTTACCTTGACATTGTCAGATCAACTTATTTTTTCGATCATAATTCCTGTATTATCCCATCTCCCCCATGCTTTTAAAAGATTTTTATTCACAGCCTCATTCTGCAAATCCTATCTCTTTTAATTGAGAGCCTTGTCTTTTACAAACTTACAACCAGTTTTACAACCAGTTCCAGCAAAAATATAGACGTACCATTCTCAAGAGCAAGAATTCATTCAACTTCAATCAAAACCTCAAATATTTATGATCCTTTTAACCTGCTTTTTAGAGGAAAAGTGTTCAACACTTCAAGTACAGTGGAAGTCTTCCTCTTGATCCTTTTTTCTGAGGGATTCCTATTGGTTCTTCAAGATAAAACTGAGTATTAGAAGCTATATTCATAACAAAACCGGAGATGTCTGCAGATTTAAACATAATTTAGAAAAGGCTTATAAAAGTAATTTAGAAAAAGCTTATAAAAGTAATTTAAAAAAGGCTTAAGAAAATACGCCGAGGGGGAGATTCGAACTCCCGAGGGGCTAGGCCCCACAAGCTTTCCAGGCTTGCGCCCTACCACTAGACTACCTCGGCACATGCATTACAAAACTTATACCTAACCTTTGGTCAAGCTTTCTTTTAGAAAGGTTGGCATAAAGCTTATGGCACGACTTATACCATAACGGAAATAGTGATATATAAACTTTATTCTATAAGAAGGGAGTTTTAAAAAAGTTTTGTGTGTTAGGGCTTAACACCATACTTTTTTTACTCTTTTTTATTCCAACCCCTCGGATAGGTCCCCACCTCCATCATAATCCGGACCGAGGTAGCTGCAAGTCCGGTCGAAGCTTTGAGGAGCTCTTCTGTACTCATTTCAGCTTTTGCAAGGGCAACAAGCTCACCTTTAAGGGTAAACAGCGCTGTAAGCTCTCCTTTCTGAAGGTTTGCATCCAGACTTGTTATGCCCGGAACTGTCAGAGTAGCCCCTGAACAGACGGCATCTACTGCACTGTCCCGCAGGATAATTTTGGGAAGGTGAGATACAGCCGTTTCCATTGGCATGATTACACGCCGGATTTCAGACTCATCCCCGTCTTCCTTCCAGAGTACAGATGCATCTTTGAGATCCTGGAGAGTGACAAGTGTTTCTTCGGTAAACGGGCCTGCTTTTGTCCTCCTGAGTTCCTGCATATGTCCGCCGCAACCAAGAGCAAGCCCAATATCATGGCAAAGCTTCCTGATGTAAGTTCCGGCTTCGCATCCTACACGAAAGAGCACAAAACTCCCTTCAATTTCAAGTACTTCAAGGTAATAGATTGTCCTTATCCTGATAACGCGTTTGACAGCTGATTTGATAGGAGGCATCTGGTAGATAGGGCCAGTAAATTCCTCACAGACCTTCCTGACCAGTTTTTGAGGCATTTCCTTATGAAGCTTCAGAAGGCAGACATATTCCTTTCCAGAAAGACGCAGAGCAGGGACCGCCTTTGTAGCCCTTCCAAGTAAAGCGGGCAAAAGCCCTGTAACCTTGGGATCAAGTGAGCCTGCATGCCCTGCCGTATTCACGCCCAGAATAGCTTTTACCCAGGCTGCAACCTCGTGGCTTGTCGGCCCCTTTGGTTTATCAATATTTACAACCCCTTTCTCAATATATTCAAGAATAGGGCGCTTTTCCGGGTAAGAGCCATAAGAAGGGTTTGTCCAGGCGCCAGATTTCCGGACCAGAGTTCTTTCAGCTTCGGACGGCAATTTGCCAGCAGGTGACATAGTTTTTCAAAAACTCCTGAATTGAATTTATAGACGTAAATATGATGGATATACAGTAACTTGTAACATATGTATAATGAAAACGAACTTAGTGAAAATAAACCTGAGAGTCATAAATTTGAGAGTTATATAAACTTGAGAGTTATAAATTTGAGAGTTAAATTTGAGAGTTATAAATTTGAGAGATATAAATTTGAGAGTTATATAAACTTGAGAGTTATAAAAAATTTACGGAAATTTCCGTAATGCATATAAGAAGGAATTCCAGCATTATTAATTCAGTATTAATTAAGAGAGATCATATGCCGAAGACTTATGATTGCTGTAATATCAGTATATCAGATTCCAGCAAATAAAACTCTACGCCTTGTATAAAAATCCAGCCTTTAACAGAGCTTGAGGGAAATTACTCCGGCCCCACGAGGGAATCGATAGCGGCCCTCAGAATGTCAAGAATCTGGTACTGGTTCCATTTTTCAGAATCAATAACTATGTCGTAAATCGAGAGGTCACCAATATCAATATTGTAATAGCTCATATAGCGGAGGGCCTCGGATTTTTCCCTCTGAACTGTTATTTCGAGCTCTTCATCAAAAGAGACTGATTTTTCCCGCCTCAGGATTCGTTTTACCCGTACAGGTAACGGAGCCTTTATCCAGATTTTAAGTACATTCGGCACTTCTTTGGCCATATGGCCTGCAAGCCTGCTTTCGAGGATCAGCTTTTCATGACTTTGGATAACAGCCCTCTGATTTTTATCAATAGCCAGGTCAATTGAAGGGTCTTTTTCGGCCATAGCCCCGAATTCTGCCAGGCTCATCCCCTTCTCTCTGGCTATCCTCCTGAAAATTTCACCCGAGGAGATCAGTTCAAGTTCATAGTACTCTGCAAGAAGCTTTGAAACTGTTGTCGTCCCACTTCCGGGAAGCCCGCTAACTGTTATCCGCATCAGACCCCACCGATATCCAGCGCCTTTCTGATAAACTGGCTAACTCCAAGAGAACAAATAAAGTACCAGTATAACCAGTTCTGGAAGTACCAAAAAGCATGGGTTGTCAACAACTGTTTACCCCAGAAAGGAAAAACCATCGTGGCACTCCCGTGCCCACTGATGTAATAATAAGCCCACATGAAGAGAGGAACGGAAATGATACTGATGTAAGCCATGGGCTTGAACTGCTGCTTGGACATCTTCATCTGGTCTTCCATCATTTCCTGGCGTTGTTCTTCCAGTTTTTTAAGCATATAAGTGTTCTGGGAAAGTTGCGCCTCCCGGAATTCCTTCTGGAAAGCCTTCATGCGTTCCTGGGTATTCCTCATAAGGTCCCAGTCAATTGTATACTTCTGGATAAGGGATGCATAAATAGCAGTGATAGACGCCATTACCAAAAGGATTAGATGGAAATTCTCCTGCCCGACCAGAGCAAGTACGGGATTCATTAAAACCCCTACGGCTTCCCCGACAGCGGTCCTGAAACTCTGTCCAAGAACCATAATCCCGATCATAAGGGAAAAACCGAGAGCCAGCAGGAACCGGTCTATTTGATTTTTTAATGTCTCTGAAACCAAGTTGTCCTCACCATTCAGGTTCAATAATTATTCTGAGATCTTCAAACGTAGAAGAATCCCGCTAATAGAAGCTTGACAAGCTGAAAGTATTGTAAAGTCTTGATAAATCAGCTCGATTACGGAACCGATTTTAAACGATTACGCAGGTTGTTCTGGTTAATAAGTGTCGATGTATATATAAGTTATACTATTCGATGAAATTCAAGTAAAGCCCTCCCCGGAATAACAAAGAAATCCCAGGCGGGAAAAAGCAAGAAAAAACTTATAGAGTTTGAAAATCTGTTGTCAGAGTAAACTTTGAGCTGGTAAAAAAGGTATGAGGCCATTCAATATGAGGACAAAAACCCGCATTTAAGCATATTACAGGAAAGTGAAATCAAAGAAACTCAAAGCATTGAAACCCACTGAGTAAAAATTCTTTGTTTCAGATTAATACTGTGGTTATTTCAGATTAATACTGTGGTTATTTCAGATTAATACTGTGGTTATTTCAGATTAATACTTTGATTGTTTCAGGACAATATTTCGGCATTTTCAGATCAATGTTCCAATCAGCATTAAAATAGATAAAATCTGGCTCCAATAATTCCAATAATCAAAGGTATTTCCCATCCAGTTTTTCTAAAATTGTCTTACCCTCTTCTGTCAGGATATACTTTCTCCATGTGGTTTTTTCAGGAGTCAAACACTGAATTAAGCCCTTACTCTCAAGTTCCTTTAAAGCATGGCTGATATTCTGTGTGGATCGGCTTGCCTCATGAGCAATATCCGAAGCCCTTACAAAGGGGTGCCTTTTCATGGAGTCCATAAGAATCAAACGGCGATCAACGCTGATAACCCAGTTAACCAGTTCATCGATCGAGTTTTCAGTCATATTAACTCAGCTTCTCCGTAGTGTAGTTTTTGTTGATATAAATAGCCACATATTATTTAAATACAAATTATTTGAATCAAATACGTGCAAAAAAAGCAAAGGTCTTCTGATAAATAACAAGGCATAAAGAAAAGATAGAAAAGTTAGAACATTTAATAAAATAAAAAAGAAATGAAGAATTCAGGCAAATTTTGTAAGAACTGCCTTTATTACTTCAAAAACCTCATCGATATCTTTTGTACCGTCTAGAGTTACCAGAAGTCCCTGCTTTGTGTAATAGTCAATAAGGGGTTCAGTCTGATTTTTATAGACGTTGAGACGGTTCTTGACGGCCTCTTCTTTGTCGTCAGCACGCTGGAAAACCTTACCCCCGCAAATATCACAGACGTCATCTTTTTTCGGCGGGTTAAAAGTCCTGTGGTAGCTCGCACCGCAGTTGCACATAAGGCGGCCACTTATTCTTTCTACCAGTTCTTCATCAGGCACTTCGAGGTTGAGAACAACATCTATGGGCTTATTGATCTCATCAAGGATGACTGCAAGAGCGTCAGCCTGAGGTATTGTCCGTGGGTACCCGTCAAGGATAAAACCTTTTTCACAGTCCTGTTCCTTCAGACGGTTCTTAATAATCCCTATAAGCACCTCATCAGGAACAAGCTCTCCTTTGTCCATATATTCCTTGGCTGCAAGCCCAAGCTCGGTTCCTTCCCTGACATTTGCCCGCAGGATATCACCTGTGGAGATCTGCGGGATTCCATAGTTGTCAACCATTTTTTTGGCCTGGGTACCTTTTCCGGCACCTGGGGGCCCAAAGAGTATTATATTCATTTGAAGATCCCTGTGTTTATCCTTTAGTTTGTTTACATTACATCTCTCTATTCGATTTTCCTTTACAGGTCAAAAAGAACCTCTTACTGTTCCCCAAAGAAGGAGCGGATCATCGGGTGCATTTCCATCATCTGCTCGGAAGCTATGTCCTCATAGAGACGATATACGATACTGACAGCCAGCAAAAGCCCTGTACCACTAGTACTTCCAAGAGTACCGAGCAAGCTTGCAATCAGCGTAAGTATCCCTATGAAAGCTCCACCTATTACGGTAACTTTCGGGATATAGCGCTGGGTAACTTTTTCAATACTGCTAATATTCCTCCTGAAACCCGGAATCTGCATGCCGGAATTGAAAATCTTCTGGGCAGTGGGTTTAGCTCCCATACCCGTTGTTTCTATCCAGAAGAGTGCAAAGATAATTCCACCTACGACAAGCATAGTAGCATCTGTAAAGACGTGAGCTACAATCTGCCAGTTTGCAGGTGTGGCCGCCCCATAACTTGAAAAGGAATCTTTCACAAGAGATGGAATCCAATCATAAGGACTGTGTATTGGAGCAAGGTAATACATAATCCCGTTTAGCGGCGTAGACCCATGGAACTCTCCAAGGAAAGTGATTCCACGGCTGGCAAGAATAATTCCAATCATCTGGATATTAGCCTGAAGAGCTCTGACAAGAATCATCGGTAAGACTGATGCGTATATTAACTTGACAGGAAAACGGCCCCTTGCCCCTCTAACCGCACTATGGGCGAGAGGAATTTCGATTCTTGTACTTTCCACGTACACCACAAGCAAGAAGATAACAACCGTGCTTAGCAGTGCAAGAATACCTCCTCTGACCAGCATGAACACCAAGCCCTCACCTGAGAGAAGGTAATCTGCTCCGACGTTCTGGGCAATGTAAATCCATTTAGGAATCAGCCCGACCGGGAGCCCGGAAGAATCATACTGCCAGTTAAAGATCCCTGTAACAATCTGCTGGGAGATTCCCGCAACAATGAAAAGACCGACTCCTGACCCGATGCCCCATTTGGAAACCACTTCATCCATGAAAAGGATCAGTGCGCCTCCAATAAAGATCTGGATCAGAAGCATGAAGGTGATCACTCCCAGGCCTACACCTAGAGAAGAAGCAAGCCCTGGATCCGGCTGGATATACCCACCAAGTAGCTGCGGCAGAGCTTCCAGTATGATCATGACAAACACAAGGAACTTCTGAGCTCCCTGAAAGAATGCCTGATCTTTGGGATCCGACAGGTCCAATTTGATGATATCTGCTCCAACAAGAAGTTGCAGGACAATCGAAGCCGTGACAATAGGCCCGATACCTAGGAGAATTAAAGATCCAGACGCGCCTGCAAAGAATGCGCGGTAAGATTCAAAAAGGTCAACCGAGTCCTGGGACATCCCAAAAAGCGGTACATTTGCCAGAGCAAAGTACAGCAAAAGGACTCCCAGAGTCCACCAGAGCTTATCCTTAAAATGGACGTGTTTTTCCGGACTTGCTACTGCAGGTAACTTGTTAAAAAACGGTTCTAACGTATCCCTGAGAGTCATCGATTACACCATTCAAAATATAATTTATTATAATAATTAAAATGTTAGATCACGTTTTACCGTAAGACATTGGTAAGTATAGTACATCTAATATGAAAAAGTTACCAAAAGAATTAAAATAAGTAATGTCAGGTGACATTACTTATTCGGCATCGATGCAACTTCCACCAGCGGCTTCAATTTTTTCGCGGGCAGATGCGGAGAATCCTTCCGAAGTAACCACAAGGTTCTTCGTAACACGTCCGCTTCCGAGTACTTTTTCGATTTCGAGGTTTTCAAGGTTAATGTGGTATGCATCATCCTTGATTTCTGCAAGCCCCTCTTCAACAAGGTAAGGAGCAAGTTCGTCAAGTTCTCCCACATTTACTATGGAAGCGTCTCTGGAGATCTCAGCAGGGAGCTTGAAACCATGCTTCCCGTAACTGTATCCCCTGAGCATAGCTCTTACAAAGTGGTGCTTACAGCCTCCGGCTTTTCCACGGCCTCCGCGGTTTCCGGCTCCACGCCTGTTTTTATGAGTCCCGCCTCCGCAGGTCCTGGATCCTCTGAACTTCTTTGTATCCATTCCAACCACCTTATCTCATTTTGTGCAGGAGTGCATTGATCCCATCGCCGTGGTCTCCGAGCTCGCCGCCCTGCGGTACAGTTCTTTTAATCCCTGCGTGCCCTTTTCTTGGAGGGTGAAGCCTGAAAACAGGCTTCAGTTTGGGAACTGACTTAAGGGTAGTTTCTCCGTCAACTACAGCTTCAGCAAAAGCCTGAATTGAATCATAGGCTGTGTTTTCCCGGATGTATTCCTCAGTCAGGCGAGTATCGCCTTCGAGTCTTCCACGGTTTTCAAGGATCTCTGCAAGGGTCTTTGCATCAACTTTCCCGTAAGCAACGTAGTCCTTCACCTTATGAACCATACCTTTGAAATGAGGATTATCGGGCACAAGCACACAGTGGTTAACTTTGTGCAGGCGAAGCATCTTCATGGTATCTTCAATAGTGTACCGGACATTAACCTGGCCTCTCAACCTTACAACTGCATACATCTCAAGCTTCCTCCTTACGGTACACTGGCAACCTCATAACGTTGACCTGGTTAAGGGCATCAAAGGTCGCCTTTGCGAAGTTGAGGGTAGACCGGGTAGTACCGAAGGTCTTGGTCCATACGTCTTTAATCCCAGCTTTTTCCAGCACTTTGGTTGCAGTATTTCCTGCAGCAATTCCAAGGCCTCTTGGGGCCGGAATAAGAGTTACGCTTACACTGCCTGCCTTTCCGGTTACTTCATAAGGAACGGTGTGAGGCAGACCACAGGCACATTCCCAGGATCCGCAGCCTCTGCGAATGTAGGTGATATCGAGCTTTGCAGCATCAATTGCCTTACGGATAGCAGGCCCTACCTGCACATCCTTTGCCTGCCCGAGCCCTACATAGCCATTCCTGTTCCCTACGATTACAGTTGCTCTGAATTTCACACGGCGTCCAGAGTCAGTCATCCTCTGAACCATGTTAATATCGAGTACCTCGTCTTCCAGGTCAGGAAGCAGCATATCAATTATCTGGGGTTCCCTGATAGGCAGGCCTGATTTGATTGCTTCTTCCATGGAAGCAACCTGTCCTTCCGTGACTAATTTTCCAAGCCTGGTTTTTGGAACCCAATCTTCATCGAATGCCATTAAATCACCTTAACTAAATTCAGCAAAGATTTTCTCTTTGGTTGCTTCAAACTGCTCTGGCAGGTCTGAGCTCTCTTCTCTGTATTCAGCAATGTGCTCTCCCCGGATTCTCTCGTCCGAAGGGAAAACTTCAGGGCTGCAGGGGACTTCGAAACCCGAATCTACTATGCCTTTAAGCGCAGCATAGACCCTGGAACCTGCAGAGGAAGCCTGAAGTCCTATATCCAGAATTCCTCCTTCATACCCCTTCCTCAAGCTTTTAAGCCCGAACAGAAGCCCTGTAAGGTATGCAGCCGTTGTATTTCCGGTAACCCCTGTGTAACCGTACTTAGCAAGCTCACTCGAAACGGCTGAGGAATAAGTAATATCCCCCTCTGGGGTCGGAGCTATTAACTGGATTTGAACATTTCTTGCACTCTTCCTGACAACCACACGATCCTGCTTTGAGATCAGTAACTTGAGTCTCAGGTGGTAATTAGTGCGTCCTTCTCTTCGTCGTCTAAAAGGAACCTTATATCTCGGTCCTGTTGCCATATTTAGCTCCTCCAGGTTATTTCTTTAACAGTTTTTCAGACCCAAGGTGAGAGTTCAGGTGGGAAACGCTTCTGTATTCGCCGCCTTTTGCTTTTCTGTAAAGTCTGCAGTACACGGATTTATCAAGTGTCCCATCTGCACGCAGTTCCTTGAGCCTTCTTCTAAGCGCCCGGATCTTTTTGATCCACTGCTCCTTCTTAGGAGTACGGGCTCCTTTCTTACCTTTTCTTGAACCTTGACCTTTACAGTGCCCATACTTGCGCTTGGCAGCAAGAGCTCTGGCTCGGCCTCTGCTAACTCCTTTAACTGGCTTGGCTTTAATAGTGCCTTTCTCAATGAGCCCGCGAATATCTTCCCTGGTAATTGCCGACGCGATCTCTTCGGAGGCTTCCGGATTAAGCCAAACCCTGTCAAGTCCGCATTCGAGAATTTTGGAGGCTAACCTTCTTTGATTGGCCAAATCTGACATTTTTAGTCACTCCTTCCAGGGTTCAGTACTTTAATACCAAGTTCTCCAGCTTTTGTGATAATAACAGCTTTCTTTCTTGAGCCTACTGTCGATGCTATCCTGATAGCCTCATAAGAGGGATCAATGAGCTCAAGCTCAGCAACGCTGGAAATAAGTACATCAGAATAACCGGACGGGTGCAGGCCTTTTACTGCAGCAGGACTTCCGTATCCCACCTGGGCATGAGCACCTTTTGAGACATATTTTCTACGCTGTTTACCCTGAGTACCTCTCGGACGCCTCCAGTTGCTGTCAAGCCTCTTAAATTTATGACAGGCCGCTCTCTTGAACTGGGGCTTCTTTCCCTTCTGGACTTTTCTCACATTGAATAATCGCCTGGATTCAGAGTCCATATTAAGGGTGGAAACTGAAGTATCTTCTGATTTGAATTCTTCTGCCATCATAACCACCTCAGGGCTTCTGCACAATGTAGATTCCGTCCTGGAAAATCCTTGGGTCGAATCTCTTGATCTTGGTCTTCTGTTCAATATTTGCGGCAGTCTGCCCGACATCTTCCTTGTTGATTCCGGAAACAGCAACCTCATTTCCAGAAACTTTAACCTTTGTCTCGCCAAGGATTTTTGCAATTCTTGGCTTCTTTTCTCCAAGGAAGTTTCCGATTACGAGGGTCTTACCATCAACTTTTACCTGCATTGGGAAGTGAGCATACAGAATAGTCATCTTGCACTCAAAACCCTCATTTACGCCTTTCATAAGGTTTTTGATGTGGGAAGTAAAAGTGCCTACCATGGCTTTCTGTTCTTTCCTGGAAGATTCCGCATCCACCTCTACTTCGCCGTCCCTGACGTAGATCTTGATTCCAGGATACCATAGTTTTCTTTCTACAGTTCCCAGAGGGCCCATGGCTGTAAACACATCCTGAGAGAAAGAAACGGAAACTCCTTCAGGAATCTCTATTTTTCTTGCAATTTCCTTAACCATTTCCTGTTCCCTCCAGCTCAGTACACATAAGCAAGAAGTTGCCCACCAATCTTCTTCTCACGGGCTTCGTACTGGGACATAACTCCGCTTGAAGTAGTTATTATAAGGGCACCAAAGTTCTTTGCCGGCAGAAACTGCTTTTCCCAGCGTTCAAAGCTGCCAGTTCCTACGGAATACCGCGGCTTAATTGCACCGCATTTGTTGACTCTTCCCACGAGGGTAACACTGTAGAGCCCGGCTTTTCCGTCATCGATAAACTCGAATTCTCCAATGTAGCCGAGATCTTGCATAACCTTCAACACGTTGCCAATGTTTTTTGAGGCAGGCCTGATAATACAGGAACTTTTCCCAATAGCTTCGGCATTCTTAATTGTGGAAAGGGCATTTGCAAGAGGATCAAGTAATACCATTTTAATCACCTTATGAATACTTCTCAAAACCCATATCGTGGGCAATCTCCCTGAAACAGTGCCTGCAGAGGTAAATGTCATATTTGCGGACAAGCCCCTGCTTTCTTCCGCACCGTTTGCACACGTTTACTCCTCTTCCGGACTTATTTATAGTCTCTGCCATTTACATGACCTCCACGCCATAGCTATCGTTAAGGAAAGCAATAGCATCCTCAACTGTGACTCTGTGGTTAGTCGGGATCTTTCTTGTTGCAATCCTTCTCTTGCAGATTCTGTCTCCAGGGCGCTTGATAACAACTGTTATGTCCATTCCGAAGACCCCGATATTCGGGTCATATCTCATGCCCGGAAAATCAGTGTGTTCTTCAATTCCGAAAGAGACGTTTCCAAGGGAGTCAAACTGGGACCTGACAAGAGTCTTATCAACGATACCAAGAGCGGTCTCGAGAAACTGCTGGGCTCTCTGGCCTCTCAGGGTTACTTTGCATCCGATAGGCTCGCTCTTCTTGATCGAGAAAGCCGGAAGAGTCCTCTTGGCAAAGCACCTGACAACTTCCTGCCCTGTGATAGTCCTGAGGATTTCTTCGGCATTTACTAGATGCTGGCCACTTTCTCCAACACCCATGTGGACAATTACCTTCTCAACAACGGGAGTGCGCATAACATTATTCAATTACCTCACCACCGAGCCGGATCTCAGGCTTGTCCTCGCCAATGACAATAACGTAATCTTCAATTGTTTCGAAATCGGTTTCCCCTGAAATCGCGACAGTATTGTGTCTGGAACTCTTAACTTCCCTGATTTCAGTGATCTTTCCGATTTCTCCAGAGTGCTGGCCGCCTACTACCATTGCCAGATTGCCGACCTTAAACTGCAGATGCTTTACTATCTGCTTGTCAGGCAATGAGAGAATCAGAGAGTCCTTTGTGCCGTACTCATTAGAACCCAGAATGTTGTTTCCGTCATTCAGGTTAAGCTGCACCTTTCCTCCTTTGAGAGTAGTCTTGTTGTTAATCCTGCACAATTTGTTAACGTTTGTCGCGTTCAGCTTGTGAAGGGCCAGACGTCCCTTTTCGTCCTGGAACATTCTGTATGTTTCATTTACGAGAGGGAGTGTAATTACGTCAAAAAGCCCAACTGGGAACCTGAGATCTTTCCTGGGGATTCCATCTACAAGAACTTTGCCTTCCGAGAGAATCTTCTTACCTTCCCTGCTATTATCTACAAGCTTGAGAATATCACGAATTATGATTCCGAGCGGAAGACTGCGTGCCTGACTGTGAGGCCCCGGGCGGGTGGTGGAGACCCATTTATAACCTTTTTTCCCGGCCTTCCAGCTTCTTGGGATTGATAATCTTTTCTGGTGTGTCACAAAATCACCTGCCTCACTTCTTAATACTTGATGCTCTGCGCCCGTCCTTCAGTTCCAGTTTTGTGATCATAACATTGGAGGGGTATATAGGTCTTGGGACTTCGGTGCCATCCACCTTGGTGGAAATAACTCCGTCCACAGAAATTGTGCCGTACTGAAGCGAAACGGCCTGTACCTTTCCTTCAGTGCCCTTATAATCCCCACGCATGACCTTCACGGTGTCTCCCGCTATAACTGCGGCGCTTCTTGTGCCGTACTCCTTGGAGAGTGCTTCACTAAGCCTTGAGCCCATGAATTTCTGTCTGACGTGCAGAGGCGCATTATATCTTGCCTTTCTCTGCTTTCTAGGCTGTTTGGATACCATTTTCGCCACCTCAGACAATGATAGATGCTGTGGTCCCGATCTTGGGGTACCTCTCAGCTACTTCTCTTGCTATAGGACCTTTTATGTCCGTGCCTTTGGGAATCCCTTCTTCATCCGTGATTACCATGGCATTGTCCTCAAAGGACACATGCAGCCCATCCGGACGGCGGAATTCCTGTTTCTGGCGAACCACTACTGCAAGGAGAACCTGCTTTCTCATTTCTGGTGTGCCTTTTTTTACTGAGACGACGCACATATCCCCAATTCCTGCGCAGGGCATTCTGTTCTTGACCCCTCTGTACTTCTTGACAGAAATAATCTCAACGACCTTGGCTCCTGTGTTGTCCACACAGGGAACCTTGGCGCCTGCATTGAGAGCCCTTGGGATGTTGGAGCGTATGCCTTTCATTTGGGCACCTCCGCTTTAACTACCACATAGGACTTCGTTTTGCTTATACGCCTGCATTCTGCGATCGTAACGATATCCCCGACTTTTGCTGAAATGCAAGGCGGGTTGTGCGCGTGAACCTTCGAGCGTCTCTTCTCGTATCTCTGGTATTTCGGCACCAATTTCATGTATTGCCTTTCAATAACTACCGTATTGTCCATCTTGCTGCTGACCACGGTGCCCACAAGGATTTGACCTCTTACTGGAAGTGTTCCGTGGAAGGGACAGTATGAATCATTACATTCTTCTGATGGCGCCGGTATGTTCAATCCAATATCTCTTGCCATGAGTTTAGCCCCATTTACGTAACTTTTTAATGTTCTTGATCCGATTTTCGGGTTGTGAGAGCAGCAGGTTTCCCTGAATTTTAACGAATGTATCGGATCTGCGGCCTTTTTCTGAGAGCTCGGCAGGGATTCGGAAAAGAAATTCCGAATCCGCCTTTGGAATCTTCAGTTCCCGCGACCCTGAGTTTTCGATGATTAACAGATTTTTCGTTTCGTCAATCACCCGGCCGCGGATTCCTATCAATGCTGGATTAGTGGAACGAATCACCTGAATTTCGAGCCCTATCAGTTCATGGTAGATAAGGGTCGAAGGTAGAATTTCCACTTTAGATTTCATTTAGCTCATGCTGAATTGTCTTTATCCGGGCAATCGTTCTCTTGATCTCTCCGATTCTTCCCGGGTTTTCAGGAGCTCCACCTGCGGAAGTAAGGGCACGTTCCCTGACCAGTTCACTGTTCAGGGTCTCGAGTTCGTCAGCCCGCTCCTCAAGTGACATGTCCCGGATTTCACTGGCTCTGAGGATTGCCATTATTCCTTAGCCTCCTTATGAACCCGTGCCATGGGATGCCAGTAGTCGTAACCTTCGTGCTTGTGCTGCCAGACTCCATTGACCTGTCTTCGCAATTCTTCTGAGCCTTCAACCTGAATAACTTCAGCCTCTTCAAAGTCTTCTGCTGCTTCAGCCTGGGGCTCTTCCTCGGCTTCTTCAGGCTCCGCAACTTCAGCTGCTTCTACTGGTTTCTCAGGTACTGCTGCAGGAGTTTTGGGTTTTGCCGCGCTTTCCTTTTTAGGAGCCTCAACGGGTTTTTCAGCCGGTTTTGCAACTGGTTTTTCGGCAGGCTTTTCAACCGGTTCAGTTACAAGCTCACTTGATTCCTTAACCCTGTATGAATCAGGCAGGACAACGTCTGGCTGAATGATCCTGACTTTACAGCCAAGGGTCCCGAGCTTTTTGACTGCTACTGCAAACCCTTCGTCTACTACTTCCTGCACAGGATTTCCGGAGTGTTTTATGTACCCGTCAACGAATTTTTCAACTCTTGACCTAGCACCCGTAAGCTTTCCTGAGATTACGACTTCACAGCCAAGTGCACCTGCATTCATAACTGCCCGAATTGTATTGTGTCCGGCCTTCCTGAAGTACCAGCCTCTCTCAATTGAAGCTGCAAGCCTTGATGCCATCATCTGAGCGTTAAGTTCAGGTTTCTTAACTTCCTGAGCGTCAATCTGCGGGTTTTCGAGGTTGTACTTGATTGCAACATCCCTGGTAAGCTTTCTGATGACCTTTCCGGCTTTCCCGATTACCATTCCAGGCTTTTCAGAATAGATAACAATTTGGGTGCCCATTGGGGTCCTGTTAAGCTCCATACCGCCGTATCCAGCTCTGTTCAGCTGTTCTGCGAAATACTCGTCCATGGAGGCTTTGACAAACCCATCATTTACGAATTTTCTCTCTATTGCCATTTAGCGCACCTCGGAAAGAATCATCTCAATATTTACAGTGTCTGTGTCTTTGGGAGTGGCCCGTCCTCTGGCTCTCGGCATAAACCCGTGAATTACCCTGCCGCGTTGAATTGCAGCATGGGTAATATACATATTTGCAGGTTCAAGGCCCTTATATTCGGCATTGCTTTCTGCATTCTTCAAAATCTTGAGGATCTCTTTTGAAGCATTAACAGGGTACCTGCCTGCAGCCATTGGACCTTTTCGGTGTCCAGTTCCGTCGTGGTGTCTTTTGAAGGGAACTGCCTGCTTTAAAGCAACTACATCTTCTAAAAACTTTCTTGCTTCAGCAACTTTCATGCCCTTAATTTTGCAGCAGACTTCACGGGACTTTTTAGGGGAAATATGGAGTTCAGAACCCATAGCCTTAGAGGTTGTCTCAGGGTCTCCTTTAACTGAATAATTAATTCTTGCCATTCCCTTTCACCTCATTTCAGTGGCACGAACTTGCTTGAACGGGTTGCTCCCACACCGGCACTGCCGTGTGAAACCTTTGATCTTGTGGGTGCGAATTCTCCGAAACGGTGCCCGATCATCTCAGGCTGAAGGTCCACACTCACGAAGCCTTTCCCATTATGGATTTCAATAGTCTGTCCGATCATTTCCGGAAGGATAATCAGGTCTCTGTGATGAGTCCTGACCTTCTTTCCTTCCTTGAACTCGTGCAGGACTTTTTTCTGACCGTCCGTGAATCCGCGTTTGATGCTCCTGCGTTCTCTTGAAGGCAGGAGTTCTGCAAACTCTTCAAGACTCAATTCCTGAAGTTCTGAGACGGTTTTCCCGCGGTAGGTATACTCACCCTTTCTCTTTGGTAATCTTGATGATGATTTTTTAGCCATAACAAATACCCCTCATCAGCGCTTCATTCCGGTCCTTCTAGCTGCGATCAGTCCAACCTTTCTTCCGGGCGGAGCGTTTCTGCTAACCGTTGTGGGCTTGCCCGGGTGCTTCCAGGCACCTCCACCGAATGGGTGGTCACGCGGGTTCATGGCAACCCCTGAAACCCTGGGATACTTTGCAGCTCTTGTTTTCATTTTATGATACTTTTTCCCGGCTTTGAGCCATGGCCTGTCAACCCTGCCTCCGCCTGCAACAATGCCGACAACTGCCCTGCACTTCGGATTAAGCCATTTAATGTTCCCCGAGGGCATAGACACTGCAGTCCTGTTAGGCTCATGGGTTACGATAGTTGCGTATACACCGGAAGAGCGCACGAATCTGCCGCCGTCATTTGGCTTTGACTCGATGTTGCAGATAAAGAAACCTTCAGGCACCTTTCCTATAGGAACTATATTTCCGGGCCTTACATCAGCATCGTCTCCGCACTCGATTGTATTCCCTACTGCGACTCCTTCTGAGGCAAGCAGGAGAAGTTCTTCCCCATTTTCAAAGGCAACTTTTGCAATCGGGGCTGAGCGAGCAGGGTCGTGCTCGAGATCAATGACTTTCCCCTGAATCGACGTGTTTTCATCAACACGAGGATGCCTCAGTTCTACTTTGTACTTGTGAGAAGGAGCTCTGTAGGTCGGAGTACCTCTACCCCTGTTTTGTGATATGATTCTTTTACCCATACATCACACCTCACATCAGTCCTATCCGGGTTGCAATCTCGTGTGCCGATTCAGAATCTTCGAATGTCAGGATTGCTTTTTTCGTGCCCTTCATGGTGGTCATGGTTCGCACGGACTTTACTTTGAACCCGTACAGTTTTTCAACATCTTCTACGATCTGCTTTTTGTTTGACCTGGTATCCACGATAAACTGGAGCTTGTTTTCGTCAAGCAGCATCATCGCTTTTTCAGTAACAAAAGGATAATTAACGGAACTCATTGGAATGCACCTTCCAGTTTCTCAACTGCGGATTCTGTCCAGATGGTAAGGCGTCCTGCGTGAGTGCCAGGTGCGAGCAGTTCGGCATTCAGTGAATCCACTGTTGCAACATCTACCCCTGAGAGGTTTCTTGCAGCCTTCAGGATAGGGGCTCTTTCCCCTGCAACAATAAGGACGCTCTTTTTGTGCTTGTATTTCCTGCCTCTGAGCTTTCCGCGGCCGGCCCTGATGTGTCTTCCATATTTTGCCCTGAGCACGTCTTCGTAGACTCCTATAGCCTGCAGGAATTCTATTACCTGCTTTGTCTTATCCAGGTCTTCAAGAGCGTTTTCCGTAACAATCGGAAGCTCAGCTTCAAAGATGTGGCCTCTCAGGCTTACAAGAGTCGGATCCCTTGTTGCTGCGATTGCAGAGCGGATTGCATAGCGGCGTTCTTTGGTGTTGACTTTCTCGCTTCTGTCAGCTTCCGGTTTTGGTGGGTGGGCTCTTCTTCCGCCTCTTGCATGCGGGACTCTTGCAGCTCTGCTGCTGTTTACGAGCCTCGGAATATGGGATGCGCCTCGCCCTGAACCCCAGCCTCTTGCGGAAGTTTCCATGCCTGCATAGAGACGGGGACCATAGGGTTGAAGCCTGTTTGCCTGTGCCGCAAGCACTGCCTTTTTAATCAGGTCAGGTCGGTAATCCACATCAAATACGTCGGGAAGCTCAATCTCCCTGACAACCTTCCCTGTAAGGTCTATTGTTTTTGCTGTAGCCATTTCACTTCACCCCTGCTTGGATTCCCTGCTTATGTGAAGGATATTTGGTTCGCCAAGGTCGGCTTTCTTTGCCCGGATCGGATCTCTGAGTCTGATGAGCCTCTTGGAAGGTCCGGGAACGCTGCCTTTTATCAGCACATAGTCCCCACGGACAAGGCCGTAATTTATGAAGCCACCTTCTGGAGTGACTTCTTCCCCATCAGATCCAATCTTCAGGATTCGCTTGTTGAACTCAGTTCTCTGGTGATATCCTGTCTGACCCATCTGCGGGACTCTCCAGGAGACGCGGCGAAGGCCGAAGCCACCAAGAGTACCGATCTGCCTGAGACTGCCCTGCCGGGAGTGCTTGCCTTTCATAAGCTGGATGCCCCAGCGCTTGGCAGGACCCTGAGTCCCTTTTCCGATAGTAATTGCGGCTGTGTCAACAAGGGTCCCGGTCTTGAAAACATCGGTTATGCTTACAAGGGTGCCGATGATTGATTTTGCGTACTCGAACTTGGTGTTGAGATCTCTGGCGCTAATTCCGGATTCCATGATATCGGGCGTCTTTTTGGGGACCCCAGTAAGGCTTTTTGGCAGAGTATAGGTAACTGCCCTAATATCGCTTACCTTTCCTTCTTCTATCATTTTTCCGATATTCCCAAGGGTTTCAGCCATGTTCTCTCCTTTTGGTACAGGGATCCTGCGTTTGAGTTCAGGATCAAGGTCTGATGCCCATACCTCAGCGATTGCCTTTTCTCCGGTGGTATCTTCTGCATAAGCCCGGATAGCTGCAACCCTTATTGCGGGAGTTTCGATGACAGTTACAGGTACGGAGATTTCCATACCCTGGGTAAGGCTATTCTTTGTGTCATCAACCATGATCACGTGGGTCATGCCCACCTTGTACCCTGCAAAACCCTGTAGCCTTGGTTCACCTGTAGCCTCAGGCCAGGCTCTGAACCGTGGAATGTGGCTCTTTGCCCTTTTGCGTGGACTAAATGCGAGGGAACCTCGTTTTGGTCGGTGTATGCTTGCCATATTTCTACTCCGTAAATTTCAATTGAAATGCCAGCCCCTCCGGTCAGCCCAACATGAGTGGAAAAAGAAAAATACACTGGATTCCCCGAACGCTACCAGGTGGGGAGGGATGTCTTCAGACCTGCCTGGCACATATGCCTCGAGCAGACCAGAGCTTTATGCTCCCGGTACCCTAATTCCTTCAGGCATCTGCAATATCCGATCCTCTTCCCAGCTTGTCTAGCAGGAGCATACCTTAAAGGATCGATTTTACGATCCTGGCAGACCCAAATCCAGGCATCTGGACCTGATTTGAAACTTCAGTAGTCTGATTTGAAACTTCAGTATATGGTAACCTGATTTTAAATTCAGTTCCCTGATTTGAAACTTCAGTATTCAGTAACTGCAACCGCAACTCATCGAAAACCTAAACAGTTTCGTGCGATTTTAGGCGTCTCAGGACGCCAAAAGCGGGCGTTTCAAAGCATTGGCCCTTTAACACTCATGTTGATCCGACTTTTCTCACTGGATTTATCTTCAATGCAGGAAATCTTCCGTAAAGCACGGCAGAAAACCCTATCTCCCGGAAACTTCCAGGATGTTAGCATTAAGCATCACATTGATCTGATTAGATAATTTCAAGCACTAAAATGCGTGAAATTTCCATCTCGCATGTACTTTGCCTTTACATAGCATATCTAATATATAAAGCCTTTGCAGAGCGAGAAGAGGATTCAGAAAGAAGAATCCATCGCAGGAGAGAACAAGAATAAATAGACAAAAGAATTCGAGTTTATATTTCCTCAATCAAAGAGTTGAAATATGGGATCACAGTCGATAGAATACCAGCACTTATCGGCCAGCAAAAACTTATAGGTCGACTTGGATGTACGTTGAATAAATCGGCCTGTAAGTATAATGTAGACAGATTATACTAGTGTCGAGCCAATCATCAAAGATTCAATGATTCCGAATAATTGCAACCGATTTTATACGACATTTTGTGTTTGACTCGACACTAGATATTATATGCGAATTATTTACTAGATATTATATGCGAGCTTGTAAATTATAATAGATTAGTTTAAAAATATTTTAAAAATTAAATGGAATCTGTTAATTGAAGTTTATATTGAATTTTCCAATTAATTTTAAGATTCCAGAATTCTTGTTTTAGATTTCTAATTAATGCCTTGATTTCGTCTAGACTTTTTAGTCTGAATTCGAACACTTGCTCGTGAGATTATAATTTCAGTCCTGTTACTACAATCCACTGAATTATGTAGATATTAAAGGAGAAACACATTTAATCCGCTCATTTTCAGATATTGAGAGGCAGTGAAGAGTGCAGTAAACAGCTTTTTCCTCTATGTATTTCAAGACAATAAATTCATTTCCACAAACAGGGCAAATTTTTTTTATGTAAATATTTCTTATATAATTCATTGGACATCACCACTTTTTACACTTAGCTCTGGCACTGATTTTTTTTGAAGAATTTTAAATCCTTTTTAATATAGACTAAAAATAAAGAGTTCCTCAAGCTGTAACCAGATAACACCATAAGAAAGAATGGCGGATCATATCAGCGAGCTTTTTTATTTTTACTCTAGTATGTCAATAGGATTTCATGTGTGATTATAAATAGTAACTTAAATAGGTAAATAGTTTCAAGAATCACAATTTCTAATAAATAATACATTCCAATTTAAATTAGTAAGTACCCTGTTTTTAGATGTTTTTACCTTGAAATTGAATTGTTGGCAGCCTCTAAAGGTTGGAGTATTTATGACTCGCCACCTGTGCCAATATAATAAAACTGAAAGCTCTGTTATGATAACTAAAAGTTTGGTATCTATTGCCTTCTCTGGAACAGTTGCCCCAGTGTCTGTGAAATTATTACAGAAAATTTGATTATTGGAGATATTCCCCAGCAGGTCAACCAGTAATCTACAGAAAGCCTGAATCTGGAAGTAAAATTTCTTTTTAACCAAGGTCAAATCCATGAGGAAAATTTATCAAGGAAGTTTGAACTAAGAAAGAAGAATTTAAGTAATGAAAAGTCGAGATAGGTAAACTCAGGACTCTTAATAATATTATTATTAATACTGTGTTATTCAAAGATAAAGAAATCTGAAAAATGAAAAGACTTTTACAGAAGATATTTCCTTAAAAAGATATTAAAATGATTTTAAAATTCCCTTAAAATTTTTGTAATAAAAGAAATTTATCTTAATAAATTTGCAGAATAACAAATCATGCTAAAATAAAACTTAAAATCACACATGAAAATGCGTAAAGAAACATTGTTACTACTGTGTTATTCAAAGATAAGAAATTTGAAAAATGAAAAGACTTTTACAGAAGATATTTCCTTAAAAAATATTAAAATGATTTTAAAATTCCCTTAAAATCTTTGTAATAAAAGAGATTTATCTTAATAAATTTGCAGAATAACAAATCATGCTAAAATAAAACTTAAAATCACACATGAAAATGCGTAAAGAGACGTAAAAACTCAAACTTAGGCAGAAAAGAGGATAATTAAGGGGTGCACTGATTGAAGAAAAAAACAGGAAGTTACAATGGAATATTTGGCAAAAAGTTGAGATTAATCTTTATTACTCTGGTTCTAATTTTTTCAGTAATTTCAATATCAGCTACAGGAGCGGAAAGCGGAAATAACAGCCAGGCAAGAGACAGAACGGTACACGAGTCAAACACTGGAGTAAGTAACGAGACAGAGGATAATTGTTTGTACTGCATAGTAGACGAAAATTATACCGAAACTAACTGCTTTGACTGCACGGAAAGTGACGAAGATAAAAATACCAAAGATGACTGCTCTTACTGCACAGAAAGTGAAGAAAAAAACGATGCCGGAAAAGAATGTTCATACTGCACGGAAAGTGACGAAAATTATACCGATAAATGCTCTTACTGCACAGAAGATGAAGAAAATCTTGAACAAAAAGCAGGAGAAAACAAAAGTAAGGAAAATCAGAAAACATTAGAAAAAGATACTAAGTCAAAAATCGGAACAGAAAAAAGTACAAAAACAAAGGAAAAAGTGGAAAATAGTACTAAATCAAAAACAGGAACAGAAAAAAATACAAAAACTCAAAAAATAGTAGAAAATAATACTAAATCAGAAACAGAAACAGGAAAAAGTACAGAAAATCAAAAAACAGTAGAAAATAATACTAAATCAAAAACAGAAACAGGAAAAAGTACAGAAAATCAAAAAACAGTAGAAAATAATACTAAATCAAAAACAGAAACCGAAAAAAATACAAAAACTCAAGAAACAGTAGAAAATAATACTAAATTAGAAACAGGAACAGGAAAAAGTACAGAAACAAAGGAAAAAGTGGAAAATAGTACTAAATCAGAAACAGAAACAGGAAAAAATACAGAAAATCAAGAAACAGTAGAAAATAATACTAAATTAGAAACAGAAACAGGAAAAAATACAGAAAATCAGGAAACAGTAGAAGATACTAAGTCAAAAACAGGAACAGAAAAAAACAACGAAACCCAGGAAACAGTAGAAGACATTGAGCAAGAGACTGACCTGGCTGACTCTATTTTACATTACAAAGTGTATAAAATAGAAGAAAGCAAAAGTAAGGGAAATAAGGAAACAGTAGAAGAGGATACTAACCTAGAAACAAATAAAGATACAGACAACCAAGAAAAGATTGGAGAAAATGAATCAAAAAGTTCAGAAAGCAATGTATCCAACTGGAAATTAAAAGTAAAAACAGTAAATGGAACAGTTGCTCAGGAAAACGAATCAGAAAGTAACGATACAGATAGCCAAGAAAATATTGAAGAAAATGAATCAAAAAGTTCAGAAAGCAATGTATCCAACTGGAAATTAAAAGTAAAAACAGTAAATGGAACAGTTGCTCAGGAAAACGAATCAGAAAGTAACGATACAGATAGCCAAGAAAATATTGAAGAAAATGAATCAAAAAATTCAGAAAGCAATGTATCCAACTGGAAATTAAAAGTAAAAACAGTAAATAAAACAGTTGCTCAGGAAAACGAATCAGAAAGTAACGATACAGATAGCCAAGAAAATATCGAAGAAAATGAATCAAAAAGTTCAGAAAGCAATGTATCCAACTGGAAATTAAAAGTAAAAACAGTAAATGGAACAGTTGCTCAGGAAAACGAATCAGAAAGTAACGATACAGATAGCCAAGAAAATATCGAAGAAAATGAATCAAAAAGTTCAGGAAGCAATGTATCCAACTGGTATAAAACAATAACAGTAAATAAAACAGTTGCCCAGGAAAACGAATCAGAAAGTAACGATACAGATAGCCAAGAAAATATCGAAGAAAATGAATCAAAAAGTTCAGGAAGCAATGTATCCAACTGGTATAAAACAATAACAGTAAATAAAACAGTTGCCCAGGAAAACGAATCAGAAAGTAACGATACAGATAGCCAAGAAAATATCGAAGAAAATGAATCAAAAAGTTCAGGAAGCAATGTATCCAACTGGTATAAAACAATAACAGTAAATAAAACAGTTGCCCAGGAAAACGAATCAGAAAGTAACGATACAGATAGCCAAGAAAATATCGAAGAAGAGAACTCAAAAAGTTCAAAAAGTGAAGGATCTAACTGTAAATGCAAAATAATAACAGCAAATGGAACCGTTGCTCAAGAAAATAAATCAAACAGTTCAGAAAGCAATGTCTCTAACATAAAATATAAAATAATAACAGAAAATAGAACAGTCGCCCAAAACAGTACCAAAACAAAAAATGAAACAAAAAATGAAACAAAAAATGAAACAAAAAATGAATCGAAAAGTCTGAAAAGTACAGAAGTTGAAACTGAAAACAGAACCAAAACCTCCAATGGAACCTCAAACGGAACCTCAAACGGCACAAAAAGTGTGGAAAGTGAAGTAGTGAAACCTGAAGTAAACTGGACGGATAGTCTGGAAAGTCAGGAAGTAAATGAAATAAAAGTATATAACTGGACAGAAAATCAGGGAAACGAGTCGTTAACATCTAAGATAAAAACAGAGAAAAATAGCTGGAACAATATTAAATATATACTGTCGTATTCCTATCCCCTTCGTTCGTTTTATACTACAAAAGATAATGTGAATATAAGCTATAATGGACCTGAAGCTTTAGGACAGCAGAATGTATACATTTACCTCATCAAGGAATACAGCCCTAGTTCTCCGGAAACTGAGATTTCATATGGTATGAATGATAGCACGATTAGTCTTGAAGATGTCTTAAACAATGATACAGAAGCTTATGTCAAGATCCCTGCAACCCTGAACAAAGAAGGAGACCTTACTCCCCTGACACTGGACCCTCTTCAGGCAGGCCACTACTGGGTCCTTATAACCCCTGCAGGAAACGACGCGGAAAAAACGGGATCGGAAAAAGGGATCCTTTTAGCAAAATATTTTGAAGTTCTCAAATATCAAATGGAAGACAGATCTCCTTATGCCCTTCAAGAAGGCAAAAACTTAGAAGTCAACCTGGATCTGAAGAATGCACCTGCTGAGAAGAATTATACTTACTGGGCTGTACTGATAAAAGATGGTGCCTATACAGCATTTGAAGGCACGAACCCAAGATGGAGAATGACCACCGGAATTAGACCTATCGTGAACGGAGTTGACCTTATCAAGAGTTTGGAAACCAATTTGAGTGAATATGAATCCGAAAACGGAAAAGATGAACTTCAGAACGAGATCCAGACCCTTATAGGGAAAGATAATGGTACGATAAGCATAGGTGAGGAAAACCAGAGTAACCTTTCCCTGAAAAGCCTGGAACTTCCCCCAGGAGACTACCTCCTCCTTACAGGAACCTATGAAAATAATGAAGGCTTGACAGGTATAACCCAGAAAAAGCTGAGAATATCCCCCGAAAACTTATATGGATTAGGTTTGAAACCCAGCTCAGAAAATAACTTCAGTGATGAATCTTCGACGAAATTCAAAGCATCTCCGCTTATGGAAATTAAGTCCATTCTCGAAAATCCAAAATCATTCATACTCGAAGATGTCAAACCATATATTCAAGCAAACTCATTAGCAGAAGTCTTAAGAAATCCTCCAAAACTTCCCTCCTTCCTGTTGGGCTTTGCAGTAACCCTACTGATAGGATTTGCAGTACTGAGGAAAAAGAAATGAGACCTATAAACTAGACCCAGAAACAGGCTGGGAAATCCTATCCAATTATAAAAAAAATCAAAAATATTGAAAAAAATTGAGAGAAAGGATGTAGAAGGCTACAATCCTTTCTCTTTACAGCCGGGTGAAAAAACCTGTATACTGGATAGGTTTTACTGCAGCAACGCGAGATACTAAAAAGAAAAAAATATATAAACCAGTTTTATTATTTGTCCTTATGTCTGTCTAGAGTTCTCATAATTAGTCCAGGTGTAAGCAGTAAATATAATACATATTCAATGGACAATGACCTTTCTAGTGCATTGATAAAGTATGTCCTAAATGAGTTTTTTGAAAAGCACGGAAAGCAACAGAAGACACGGAAATAAGTAGTAAAGGCGGTGTTCTTCCGTGCTTTCCGTGTTTTCCGTGGTTGTAATATTCCAGATTGAATCACTCTGCGACTGGCTGCGTTTTCCGTGTTACAGAATTCCATGTGACTTTAAAATAATACTTGCGTCATAAGCTGTAATTAGTTTCTTATTATGTATTTATTTGAGAATTGATGCTAGTCAAGAAAACATAAAGATGAGAGGTTGGAGAAATTGCTTCCTGAAGAAATTAAGTTAATAAAGCCCGTTTTTACATTTATCAAAAACCCAAAGAATAAAGAAAGTTTGAAACTCCTGTTTTTGCTTCCTGTTTTCCTGTTTCTGATTATTTCTCCCGGAGCAGCTGCATCAAGCAACTGGGAACTTAATCCCCAAAATCCCGTTGTTGGGGATATGATGACGATAAAAGGAACCGGTTTTGAGGGAGATACTGCGAAAGTGCTGGTATCCTTCGAAAAAGATGTGGAGGTTCAGGATGGAGAATACCAGTACCTGCTTGAAGATGTAGTAATCCCCTCTGGTTTTGACAACAGCTTTACCGTGCAGGCAGAAGGAGTAGAGGATCTGAATGTGAGAGCAAAAATGCTCTTATGGTTAACTAAAAGCGCAGAGACAAAAGACGGCACTGCTACCGTTTCTCAGGCAAATGTTCCTCCAGGAACATATCAGATCAGGATTGACGGAAAGGCAAGTGGTCCCAGTGTCAAACTCAAGATAACAGCCATGCAAGAGATAGAGGTAGATTCTGATGGAAATTTCAGCTATGAATATAATACTAAGTCTATACCGGCAGGCAATTTTGAAGTAAATGTTGGGGGCATTACAAAGCAGATAGAATTACAGACATCAGAAAGCCTTTCTTCGGAAACAAACTCTTCGGAACAGAACTTGAGTGAAGAACAAAATAACGAAAGTCTGCCTTCAGAAATAAACTCTTCGGGACAGAATTTAAGTGAAGAAAAAGATAAGGAAAGTTCTGGAGATACATCTGAAATAAAAATATATGACTGGACAGACAGTCAGGGAAACGAGTCGGCAATACATGGGATAAAAACAGAGAAAAATAGCTGGAACAATCTGAAATTCATATTGTCATATCCTTATTCCCTTCATCCGTTTTATACCGTAAACGAGAGCTTAAAGTTAAGCTACTATGGACCTGAAGCTTTAGGACAACAGAATGTGGACATTTACCTCATTAAGGAACACAGTACGGGTTCTCCGGAAAATGAGATTTCATATGGTATGAATGAAAGCACGATTAGTCTTGAAGATGTCTTAAACAATGATACAGAAGCTTATGCCAAGATCCCTGCAACCCTGAACAAAGAAGGAGACCTTACTCCCCTTACACTGGGCCCTCTTCAGGCAGGCCACTACTGGATCCTTATAACCCTTGCAGGAAACGAAACGGAAAAAACAAAATCGGAAAAAGAAATCCTTTTAGCAAAATATTTTGAAGTTCTCAAATATCAAATGGAAGCCAGAACTTCATATAACCTTCAAGAAGGCGAAAACTTAGAAGTAAACCTGGATCTGAAGAATGCACCCGCTGAGAAGAATTATACGTACTGGGCTGTACTGATAAAGGATGGTGCCTATACAGCATCTGAAAACACAAACTCAATCTGGATGACCACCAAAATAAGGCCTATTGTGAACGGAGTTGACCTTATCAGGAATTTGGAAACAAATTTGAGTGGAAATGAATCCGAAAATGAAAAAGACGAACTTCAGAACGAGATCCAGACCCTTATAGGGAGAGATAATGGTACGATAAACATAGGGGAGAAAAACCAGAGTAACCTTTCCCTGAAAAGCCTGGAACTTCCCCCAGGAAACTATCTCCTCCTTACGGGAGCCTATGAAAATAATGAAGGTCTGGCAGGTATAAGCCAGAAAAAGCTGAGAATATCCCCCGAAAATTCGTATGGATTGGACTTGAAATCCATATCCGGAAAATACCTTAAGTATATCTTCAATGAAGTTAAGAGCCTCTCCGCTTATGTGAATTAAGTCCATTCTCAATCACTTATCTCCAAAGATATCACCATACCTTCAGGTAAACTCACCAGCAGAAGTCTTAAGAAATCCTCCAAAACTTTCCTCCTTCCTGTTAGGCTTTGCAGGAACCCTACTGATAGGGCTTGCGGTACTGAGGAAAAAGAAGCAAGCCCTGATAAAAACCGAAAAATCGGAAAAAAATTGAAAGAACGAATGTAGAAAACTACAGCCCGTTCTCCCTATTATCTGATACAAAGGTCTGTATACAGTGCATGTTATATTGCAAGCAGTACGGAATACTAAAAAGTAAAATATATAAACCAGTTTTATCACTTATTATTATATCTGTCTAGAATTTTTATAATTAGTCCATGTAAAAGAAATAAACCATAATACACTATTTAATGGACATAGCCTTTCTAGTCAAGAAAATACCAAGAAGAGAGGTTCGAGAGATTGCTTCCTGAAAAAATTAAGTCAATAAAGCCAGTTTTTACATTCATCAAAAACCCTACGAACAAGGAGAGCGTGAGATTCCTATTTTTGCTTTCTGTATTCCTGTTCCTGATTCTTTCTCCCGGAGCAGCTGCATCAAGCAACTGGGAACTTACCCCCCAAAACCCCGCTGCTGGAGATATAATTGAGATAAAAGGAACCGGTTTTGAGGGAGATACTGCGAAAGCACAGGTATCCTTCGAAAAAGATGTGGAGGTTCAGGATGGAGAATACCAGTACCTGCTTGAAGATGTAATAATTCCCTCCAGTTCCTACAATAGTTTTACCGTGCAGGCAGAAGGGGTAGAGAATCTGAATGTGAGAGCAAAAATGCTACTGTGGATAACTAAAAGTGCAGAGGCAAAAGATGACACTGCTACCGTTACCCAGGCAAACGTCCCTGCAGGAACATATGAAATCAGGATCGACGGAAAGGCAAGTGGTTCTAATGTCAAACTCAAGATAACAGCCATGCAAAAGATAGAGGTAGATTCTGATGGAAGTATCAGCTATCTATATAGTACTAAGTCTATACCGGCAGGCGATTTTGAAGTAAATGTTGGGGACATTACAAAGCAGATAGAATTACAGTCTGAAGAAAGCCTCTCTTCGGAACAGAACTTGAGTGAAGAACAAAATAATGAAAACCTGACTTCGGAAACAAACTATTCGGAACAGAACTTGAGTGAAGAAAAAGATAACAAAAGTTCTGGAGATACAGACCAGGAAGAGCTGAAAACATCTGGCGGAAACTCTATAAAGTCGAGCTTGATATCCAGCTCAGAGAATTCTATTGGAGACAATATCACTAATACTTCTTCAGCAACAAACAAAATTTCTTCGCTTATGAGAATTAAGTCCATTCTCGAAACTCCAAAATCATTCATAGCCGAAGATATCAAGCCATACATTCAGGCAAACTCATTATCAGAAGTATTAAGAAATCCTCCAAAACTTCCTTCCTTCCTGTTAGGATTTGCAGGAACCCTACTGATAGGATTTATGATATTGAGATATAAGAAAAAATGATAAATTAAAACGAGAGACCAGACTGGAAAATTTTCATTCAGCCTTAATCAAAGTTGCGCTGGCGCACCCCGCTGCAAGCAGGCTGTCCGATAATTACAGATAGTAATAAAAATATAACAAAAAAGGGCGTTTAGGACCTTTAAATCGAAAAAGAAGGAATTTTGTTATTACCAGTAGTAATTGTCGGACAGCCTGCAAGCAACGGGGTATGTACGCGCCACCGCTCGAAATTCCGTTGAAGGAAATAATAACCCTAAACAATTTAGTTTTGAGCAGAAGTTAACAACCGAAAAATGGAATTGATAAATTATATAATCATCAACAGTTACTGGGGAAGTTTCCATCCCCGCAGCAAGCTAGCGGGGTATTCTAATGAAATAAAAACAGAAAATCTTGAAAAAAAGATTTTGAGAAGGGATGTAGAAGGCTAAAATCCTTTCTCTTTACAGCCGGATACAAAAACCTGTATCCAGAACAGGTTTTTCTGCAAATAGCCAGAAATACCAAAAAGAAAAATATATAAACTAGTTTTATTATTTGTCCTTATATTTGTCTATAATTTTTATAATTAGTCAATATATAAAGAAAAATAGACTTATAATACAGCTATTCAATGGACAATAGCCTGTCTAATCAAGAAAATATCAAGAGGAGAGGGTAGAGAAATTGCTTCCTGAAGAAACTAAGCTAATAAAGCCCGTTTTTACATTTATTAAAAATCCAAAGAATAAGGAAAGTTTGAGACTCCTGTTTTTGCTTCCTGTTTTCCTGTTCCTGATTATTTCTCCCGGAGCAGCTGCATCAAGCAACTGGGAACTTACCCCTCAAAATCCAGTTGTTGGGGATATGATGACAATAAAAGGAACCGGTTTTGAGGGAGATACTGTGAAAGTGCTGGTCTCCTTCGAAAAAGAAGTAGAGGTTCAGGATGGAGAATACGCGTACCTGCTTGAAGATGTAGTAATACCCTCTGGTTTTGACAACAGTTTTACTGTGAAAGCTATAGGGGCCGATGACTTAAATGTGAGAGCAAAGATGCTCCTATGGTTAACTAAAAGTGCAGAGGCAAAAGACGGCACTGCCACCGTTTTTCAGGCAAATGTTCCTCCAGGAACATATCAGATCAGGATTGACGGAAAGGCAAGTGGTTCCAGTGTCAAACTCAAGATAAAAGCCATGCAAGAGATAGAGGTAGATTCTGATGGAAGTATCAACTATGAATATAATACTAAGTCTATACCGGCAGGCGATTTTGAAGTAAATGTTGGGGGCATTACAAAGAAGATAGAATTACAGCCATCAGAAAGCCTTCCTTCAGAAACAAACTCCTCGGAACAGAACTCAAGTGAGGGAGAAGTAGGGGGAATAACTGAGAAAATAAAAGAAGAAATTGAGAATGGAAAAAACATTTCCAGTGAAGAAAAGAAATTTGCCGATGATTTCCGGGACCTGAAATCGCAGAAGATATGGATAGCAGGAATCTTAGCCGTATTAATATTATTTGTAGTTTATTTAGGGAGGAGAAAGTCATAATAATATACTGAGGGATTTTAAATATGTTTGTTTTTAGAATTCTTTGAAGACAATTTCGATAAACTATAAATACATATTAATAGTAGACATATCTTGTAGATAAAATATATGAATGTGAATTAATTTAATTAAAAGAGAAATTCGCGGATGAAAGCTTAATAATTAATGAAGTAGATAATAGACAAAAGTAAAAAATATATAGCAAAAGTCCGGGATAAAACAATAAATATTAATTTAGGGGTGTAACGATTGAAGAAAAAAATAGGAACAAATGGAATAGATATGAGCAAATGTAAATTAACCTTCGCGGCTCTAATCTGCATTTTTGCACTTATTTCGGTATCAGCCGCGGTTTCCGAAAAAGGACTCTGGGTTGCATCTATCGAGAAAAACGGGGATAGCGTCGTTTTTGCAGACCATGATGATAGCCAGGACGAGGGAGGATGGATTCAACTCAGCGGAGGACAAGAAATCCAGCTTCCACAACCACTTAGCTTTATTTACAATGGAACCAACTGCGTTGAAAAAGCAGGAACTGTGGTTAAATTAAACAAGGAGAATAACACGGAAGTGAAATATACATACCCATACTCCACACATCCATTTTATACTGACGGCCAGAAAGTAACAATGACCTATAATGGTCCTTCAGCTTTTAAGAATCAGAAAGTGAATGTTTACCTTGTCAATGGGTCTAGTGTGAGCTCCGTCAAAAAAGCCATTGTTCTCGCGGGTAACGAAAGCATAAACCTGGGACAAATTTTCGGAGAAGGTACGGATAATTCTTACATCAAATTATGCGCGACTCTGGACAAGTGCGGAGACCTGTCTAAACCAATTACCTTCTACTCTCTTAAGCCCGGGAGTTACGGCATCATTGTAACACTTGCGGACGACAAATACAAAGAGAACACCAGCATGGAAAAGAAAGTTCTTTCAGCAACTGGCTTTGAAATAGTTAACTATGAACTGAAAACAAAGGCAGACAACAATATTAAGGAAGGCGACAACCTTGATGTTACAATGAGCCTGAAAAAAGCACCTGCTGATGGAGAGTTTACATACGGTGCCCTGCTGATAAATGAAGAAGCCTATAAAGCTGAAATAAACGTCAGCAGCAATGGAACAATAAAAGGGACCAATGTTTCCGTTAACGATGTAGACCTCAGGGATCTGGGCATAAGCTCCACAAACAAAAGTGAACTTACAAACGCAGTCCAGACTCTTATTGGAGAAGGCAACGGTACGATAAGCATAAGCGACAAAAACCAGGACACCCTTTCCCTTACAACCTTTGACCTCCTGCCAGGAAAATACCTCCTCTTTACAGGCGCCTATGAACCTGGTAAAGGTCTTGTAGGTATAGACCAGGAAAAACTGACAATAAGTACAAAAGGAACCTCACCGATATAATCGGATCAGGACTCAGAAGCTGATAGAGATCCCGGACTCTCCGAAAACAGATTTTGAGCCGGACTGATCAGTGTAGGAACAAAAGGTTAAAACCAAAAAGCTAAACTCTAAAAAACAGTAAAAGACAGATAGAGTTAAAGGCTTGAAAAGGCGGATTTCTTTATGGAACCGCCTTTTTTTTTTGATTTTTTTCACCGTTGTATTTTGGCTTTCCTATTTAATTGTAAAATCCTCAGTCAATAGTTCCAAACTGTTCAATATTTATATTAAGAAGCGTAAAACCCCTGTTTCTTTATCTCAGGGGATATAAGCGTCAACTTCTCCCTCTTCTTTTCAGTATTCTTTAATTTCATATAGAGCATCGGATAATTTAATAGTCGAAACAAGCGACAGAGCGAGACTCAGTACGGACGGTTCAGCCGGAATTAAAGCCTTTGGAGATGCCGATGGTCATCTATGAAGTAGGAAGCTGCTAAGTCTTTAGCTTAGTGACAGTTCACTTTCAGTCAATAGCCTTTCTTATTTCTATTTGCCAGAGAATCAATATTGATATAGCTAATCAGCGATAGAAAAAACACTATTAAGAAAGACTACTGGAAAACAGAAAAATTGATATTGAGAAAAGCTATTGAGCTCATTCCAAAACTTAAAATCGTTTCTCTAAATTCCATGTTCCAAATAATTAACTGAGTTTCGGACCATGGAAAATCGTTATCAAACTTTACTGATTTGAGAACAAAATTGGTTTTGGATAAGCTCATTAAGTAAATCTTTTGGAGCTATCAGTTTATTCCCGTAGATACCGCATTAAACCCGAGATAGAGTGAAGCAAAATTCCGGTAAAAGTCATACCCGTCCCTATAATGGTTAGAATTACCATCAAAAACGTTGGCCCGAAGGCAAGACTTCCGCCAAGATAGAAAGTCCTTAATAAATCGAGGCCTATGTATAACCCTACTGAAAAGAGAACAAAACCTGGAAGGGTAAACCAGTATAGAGGATTAAACTCCATTTTTAGAAAATTGTTAAATCGAACAGTCAGGCTGTGCTTAAAAGGACTTCTAGTCAAACCGTTTACAGTATAGAACTGGATTATATTTTTAAACGTAAACTAACCTCCAGGTCAATAGATCCCACTACTATTTATATATCTGGACTAATTTTCTTGGAGAAGGTAGTTTTAAAATATAAATACTTTTCTAAAAGTTCAGGTATGAATAAATCATATGTTTGAGAAAAAAGGTCACTTCAAGTACTATATATCACAGAAAGGCAAAAACCCCACAAAAAGCTCGGGTGGGATTTTCAGGCCAAGTTGGAGTTAATTTGCCTGATAACCCCATGATAAAGTTAGAACCCAGGACTTTCTATGCTTCAAGCCATTATGAGCGATTTCATTTGAAAAGCAGGCGTGGAAAATCAATATTCTTTTTCTGGAATCCAGCAGCATTCCTATGCCCTCCACCGCCGTATTGCTGAGCAATTTCGGCACAATCGGGAGAATTGGGATTTCCTGAATCGGATCTCAAGCTGAATACCACCATATCCTCTACAGCCTGCCACATGATAGCAATATCATATTCAGGCTTCCTGTAGATGAATTCTCCAAGCTCGGAGATATTTCCAGTAGTGTTTACAAGTCTGGCTTTCCAGTTATGGAAAGTGCAATCCACCCCACGGTCGAAGGCTTTCTGGAGCTTGTAGTTTTGAGCTTTGAGAAGCAATTCCCCGATAGATATCATATTATTTACAGTATCCTCATATTCCGGACCAAGAAGCACATCCCATACGGTATCATCAGGGGTTTTCACCATCAGACTAAAGCCTGCGGTGAAAGCCCTGGTTTCAGCGTATTCAAAACTCCACATATCCTTATCCCCAATATAGGCTACAGCTACAGGAGACAAAACATCTTCAGAATGTGTGAACTCCCATGTAAGTACACAGGCTGCCTTTTCAAGGGACCGAATACCCGGAATACTGCCTGAATTCCACAGGTCCGGAAATTTCTCCACAGCAGTCTTATGATGATCAATCCAGATCAGTTTAGGCCCACAAACCTTTACGAATTCATCCATTTTATCGCTGGTAAAGTCAACAAGCCATACTTTTTCAGCTGCCTTTATTTCGCCCTCACTCCACGACTCTTTGCCATAATTTATAGCAACAAATTTTATGTCAAATTCATTCCGGTCATAGGAATTACCAGCAATAGCGGCTGCACAGCATCCGTCATTATCATCATGGTGATAAATTAAAATCGTACGTTTATCATCGGTCATTTTCGATTCTCCATTATTTTATGGGATTTCTTTCTCATATTTTCTGCTGTGAAGTTAATTTCAGATATATTTAAAGAAAACCCGATGTGGAAGATGCTCAATTAAGTCATGATAAGTAAAATAAAAATATTTTTAAATATCAAAATCAATATAATTATAATAAAAGCCAAAAAGGGAATAAAGTTGAGTGAAAAACGAAGACATTAAAACCCCTGCAGGCTTAGTATATGATTTTGTGAAAAATCCTCTAAGAATAGAGGCGACATAATGGAGGGAGGCAACAAAATGAAAGAACATTGTAATATCTGTGGTCGGGAATTACTGGAAGATGTGCTGGTCGTTGATACCAGCCAGGACATGAAACCAATAAAATTCAAGGACGTTCACGGGGATAAGTCTGATCTGATATGCATTGAGTGTGCAACTGAATCGGTTGAGAATCCACCCTTCTTATGTTCGAGATGCGGGCAGCCAGTCGAATTCGGTGAGCACTTTTATATATTAAAAATGGGAACCATAAAACCTGGTGGTCCCAATGTGGACTTTAAAGAGATATCCCCCGACGATAAATGTATCTGTGTTGCCTGTTACGAAGAATTCATGAACCCTGAAGAGGAAGAAGAAGGAGACTAAACGAATAAATTTGTCTCTAAACTTTGTTTCTACTTTGCCCTTAATTTATAGTCCCTTGGCAAAAATCAGGGCCAAATACCTAAGATAACGCTACATATACGAAAAACAGAACTGAGAAATCAGTTCTGTTCATATTTTCTCTTTATTTCCATATCTTTTGTATATAAAACCCCTTCAAAATCTTACAAAATATTTTTTTGAAATATTGTGGCCCAAGCTGTTTCGCTGAAAAAGTAAAATGATCGGTTTCCATTGATTTTTCTCAATCAAAGTTGTTTCATCATTGAATAATCTCAAGAGCTTCCATAGAACTAGATAGAAAAACTAAAGGAAAATATGCATAATAGAACTGTTCATGTTCAAACCCTGACTCAATAGAACTGCATGTTAAACATTATCTGCTTCTGTATAATATGGAAAACAAAATTTTTGTATAAAATTGAGAAAGTCTGGAGAGTATTATATTTTAAGTATTCCTCGGTCTCAAATAATAATAATAATAATTATATATAAGTGTTTCATACATCCAAACACAAAATCTGTGCATTTAACACTAATAATTTAATTCACTATCATGTGCATAAAAACGGAGATATCTAATGCATTACAATATAAATATGAATGGAGAACTGAAGAGTGGTCAATGTTAAAGGTCGCATTGCTGTCTTCGATCTGATGCGCATTTTAGCAATTAGCATGGTTCTTGTCAGCCATATGAATATTGACTATTCCTTCAAATATTTATTTAACAACTCCTGGGCAGACAATCTGTTCTATCTAAATCTTGGGAACATCGGTGTCCTCATATTCCTGTGTGTTAGCGGCGCAGCAATGGAACTAAACAAGAAACCTATGGATACAGTCACCAGCTATTTAAGATTCATGTACAGACGCATTGTCCGCTTGTACCCTGCATACTGGATGAGCCTACTATTCGCTATATTGCTTAAGCTATATACAAATCAACACACTATAGGTAACTTACTTTGGCAGTTTTCAGGTTTTAGTGCCTTCAACTCACAATGGGGAGGGCCATTGAACACTGTTGGTTGGTGTATAGGACTGCTTGTCTGTCTGTACTTACTCTTCCCAGTAATAAGCAAAGAAATGGAAAGACAAACATCCATAGTCATGGTGATACTTTTCATCGCGTCAATGGGCTCAACTTACTTACTAAATATTACTTTTCAAGATCCTGAGATTCCATATGCTATATTTATAGCGCGATGGTTTCCACTATGCAATATATTTTATTTCTGCCTTGGGATCTGTATTGTCAAATACAGACTATATCCTGAATGGCAAGACCAGACAGGTATATTGTCATGGCTTGGTAAATTAACCTTTTACATGTTTCTTTTCCACTACCCGATCTTAAACATATCGAGAACCGCCGGAAGGCCAACATACCTGGCTATTGTGATCTTAATATCAATGGCTGCTATGGTCATTGATGACAAAATACAAGAGTTGCTTAAAAGCACAAGTTTATCTTACAATTTTCATGGTGGATTTGCACCTGCTCCCCATGATGATCATACACCACATTAAATATTCTCACCAAGGCACTGGTTCTGTAACATCTCTGATGCACTACCAGAAATTGAGTTAAACTAATTACAAACTCAGAGACATAAAGAAGCTCACTGAATGAGGAATTTTGTAAAGGAATTGAATTAACGATACCTGAAGTTACTGCCCTTCAAAAGGCAAGACTCAAAAATTGGGAACAGATAGCCAGGTATTTTCATGCAAAATTTGATGTCTTTAAAAGTTTGTAAATCAAATTGCGGGCGGCCACCCACCCTAAACAGGCTGTTCGATAATTACCTGTGGTATTGAAATTTCTATTACCTGTTGAAATTTCTGTTTTGAATATATTAACTATTGACAAAGTGACAAAAATGAAAAATAAGAGAAAAACAGATCAGTAATCTACCTGCTCTGTTTCTTTTATCTTTTCCTTAAACAGCGTATATGCCCACAGCTGGTAGATGATAACTATGGGCACGAATACCAATGCTCCTCCCAGCATAACGCTCAGAGTCATGTGGCTTGACGCAGCCTCAAAGATGTCTATTCCATATTCAAGAGACACGGAAGACTTAAGCATGTAAGGATAGATGCTTGCAAGCCCGCTTTCAACAACGAAAAGAAACGCCAGAAGATTGCTGCAAAAGGCAGGGAATCCTCGGTCCTTTTTTGCAAAAAACACAGCAAGGATAGCTCCCACTACCGCAAGAACTGGCAATAAATACAGAGCTGGCGTGGCTGAATAGTTGATTGTAAAACCTTCTATACCCATAAAGGAATATGCCAGATAGACCAGAGCAAGTACAAGTACAATAAGAGTGCTCTTCTTTGCCAGATCACCTGCTTTTGCAGCTACGTCACCTTCAGTTTTAACATTGATCCAGAGCGCACCTGAAGTAGCACTCATAAGCACGAATAAGACACCGCCTACCAATGCATACGGGCTGAAAAGTCCAATAAGGGTACCTATATAAACGCCTCCTGAAGAAATTTCGAGCCCCTTGAAGAAGTTCGCAAATGCAACTCCCAGGACCAGAGAAATCAGCAGGCTTCCAGCAAACCATCCCCACATAAGGATTTTCTGTATCTGGGGATTCTCATCCTTGTGAAGATATTCTATGGAAATTCCCCTTGCAATTAAGCCGATAAGCAGCAACATCATGGGAAGATACAGGAAAGTAAACATCTTCGAGAATACCAGAGGGAATGCAGCAAATGTTCCACCTGCAGCCAGGATGAGCCATACCTCATTGCCGCCCCAGAAAGGACCAACAGAGCTCTGGATTTGTGTCCTCTGCACCTTATCTGTGGCAATAAAGGGTGTCAGAAGACCTGCTCCAAGGGAAAAGGAGTCAACAATGAAATAAACTCCCCATATCACACACCACAGGAAGAACCAGATAATAGCAAGCATATCATGAGTAAGAAAATCGAACATATTCACTCAACTCCTGTCGCATTGACCACGGTTTTCTTTATGAGGTATATCTCAAAGATAAGCAGAACCATATAAAATGCACTAATAAGGACCATACTTAACAGGACATCTGATGTGGGAACCAATGATACACCATTAGCTGTCTTTAGCAAACCATATACCATCCATGGCTGCCTTCCTACTTCAGCTACAATCCAGCCAGCAGTAATAGTAATATATGGAAGAGGAATAGACCACATTAGCAACTTCAAATATTTTTTTGATGTATATAGCTTGCCTGATTTTTGAAGATATAAGCCTAAAAGAGCCACTATGATGAACAGGGACCCCAGAATTGTCATCAACCTGAAGCTCCAGAATATCATTTCTACAGGTGGTAGTTCATCCTGAGGTAGCTGGTTAAGTCCTGTTATCGTTCCGCTAAAACTTCCAGTATACAGGAAACTTGCAAGACCTGGAATTCCCAGCAGCTGAATACTATTGGAGCCTGTGCTTGAATCGGGTACCTGTATTAGATACATAGGCACTGAAGAACCTGTTTCCCATATTGCATCCATTGCCGCTCCTTTTGTAGGTTGAAGCGCAGCAACATATTGTGCATAACCGTGACCAAGAACTGGAAGCATGACTGCAGTAGCGAGTGCTATGATAACTGCTATGCTGAAAGATTTCTTGAACACTTCATTGTTATTCCCTTTAAGAAAATGATATGCACAGATTCCCATTATCACGAATGATGTCAACAGGTAAGCTGCAAGCAGAGTGTGTACCAGCATGTACCAAACATAGCCATTCGTAATTAGAGCAATGAAATCTGTCATGACCACCTTGCTCCCGTCAGCAGCCATCTCATAGCCTACAGGATGCTGCATAAAACCATTAGCAATGATAATCCATAATGAAGATATGTTAGTACCTAGAGCGACCATCCACATAGAAAATGCCTTTAATTTCTGACGGTTATGGCCCAAGAATATCCATGCTCCAAGGAAAGTACCTTCAAGGAAGAAAGCAAATAACGCTTCCATAGCTAAAGGTGGTCCAAAGACATCTCCCATGAATTCTGCATAGGCACCCCAGTTCGTACCTAACTGAAAAGTCAGTGTAATACCTGATACTAGACCTATTGCAAAGTTTATCTTGAATATATTACCCCAGAAGTCAGCCATTTTTCGCCAGGTTTCATTTTTGTTCCTGTAGTACATTGTTTCCATGACTGCCACTAATAATGCTAATCCCAAAGTTAGTGGAACGAATATGAAATGGAACGCAGCTGTTATGGCAAACTGAAGCCGACTTAATAAAAGCAATTCAATCATTTATTACCCCTCGTTTTCCCTCGTTTTGTTACTTACTGCAAAGGATCATATTTACGCTTGAAGCAAACCGATGTCTTCCGTCCACGGCTTGCAGATCATCTTCATGTTTAATCTCATCAGTGAGAACCTGAAGCAAAATGCTGTATGTCACCGGATCTATATCTCTGACCAGAATCTATATCTCTGACTATCTGAAGAATATACTATTGTACACCCGGATAACATACTCTTTCCCCTTGATGTTCTGCTCAAGTTATGTTTCCTTAGACTCCTTAGACTCCTTAGACTCCTTAGACTCCTTAGACTCCTTAGACTCCTCAGATTCCTCAGATTCCTGAGACCCCTCAGATTCCTTAGGCTCCTTAGGCTCCTTAGACTCCTTACATTTCTTACAGACACCATAGAAGTTAGTGCTCGTTGAAACAATAGTAAATCCTTCAATTTCCTCAGCTATCTTCATCGAGTAATCCAACAATTGCTCCGAATTGAAATCCTCCATCCTTCCACATTCCCGGCAGATTAGATGGTGATGTGGAATGAAATTTGCTTCAAATCTTGAAACTCCTTTTACATTCACCTCCTCCAGTAAACCCTTCTCCGTAAGGAATTTGAGATTTTTATATACGGTAGCCTTGCTTATACGCGTCAGTTTTTTTCTAACCCCATCATAAACTTCGTCTACAGTGGGATGACCATCGTGTTCGCGCAGGAAAGCAAGTATTTCGACTCTCTGGTTTGTGTATTTCATGTCAGCTTTCTCTGTGGGCTTCATTGCCGTCCACCTAAATTACCTGTGAAAGCAGGTTTACTCAGATATACATGATATCTATTACTAAATGATATTTATTATTATTTAACAATTACTATCATCCTCTTTATTTCTTTACTTAGAGAAGCCTTGTAACTGCTTTCTTTTCCTAATGTAGTAGTTTGCAGTTTTTCCCACTAAAAGTACAGCTAAAGAACAGTAATTTTGGATAGAACTTGCCAGAGCAAGACCTAGTGCTGTAGTTTGCAGTTTTTCCCCACTAAAAGTACAGCTAAAGAACAGTAATTTTGGATAGAACTTGCCAAAGCAAGATTGTACGTCTTTTTCAATAAAAGATACAGTTTCTTGCAACCTTATTTTGTATAATTAATATAATTCGTTAACTAATAAACTTCTGAACTAACCTACACCCCTGTGCTATATCTAAGGATTGCGGCAATTCCTCCAAAAGCTACCATAAGTTGAGAGCCTTCGTCGAAATCCGTTGATACAAAAGCAGTCCTTGCATTGCCTTTATCGGCGAGTTCTGAAAGTTCACCAACGATATCAGTAGCATCCGTGACTTCAAGTGCAGAACCACATTCAGGACAATTTCCAGCCGCAGGAACAGCTTCATTGGATCTCCACTTTCTTGCCCGTTTATTCTCATATCCACAAACACTGCATTTGAGAGTTACTCTTTCAGATCTCAGGTCTTCAGAAAGTAAAAGCACATCAACTGCCTTTAGTTCAAGATTTGCCCGTACATTGTCATCTCCATAGGATACTTTACCAGACTCAGTAGCGAGTTCTTTAAAAAACATTTTCATATCGTTCTTTTGCTTAATTAAGTCAATACCCTGGAGAGTGTCCTCTGCTGCATTTATTAACTCAGAAAAACCTGATTCGTCCGTATACCCGGTGTCGAACAATCCAAGAACCTTTTTCTGAAGCTCATAATGTAGAAATCCACTTTCACTGAACTCTTCTTTAGTTGGAGAATGCCCTCCTATAAGAATGCCTTTAAGTTCAACTGGCTCCACTTCAAGAAATGCCTCACTTGCAGCATCCCCTATTCTTTTGTAGAAATCATGAATAGCAATGCGTCTGAGCTGTTCAAAACGATGTGCACTCTGACCTCCTTTTCTTTGTTTGCCAGGAACAGTAGAGTGGAGATGCTTAATAACTTCAGTTTGCCTACCTACAAGCATACCGATAGTTGCTTCTCTTAAATCTAGAAGTATAAGCCCATAAGTACTGCACTCTCGGAGCATTTCCTCAAGAGGCTCAAGATAAAAAACGGAATCACGGTGATATATGTAATCTACAACAGGTTCCGGAGGAATGAGAACTTCATTTAACATGCCTGTCCTGTTAGCTCCAGTATCGACAGTTCCTGCAAAATAAACTATCCCGTTTTCTGGTATTTTGTTAAGAGACCTTAACTTTGCCAACAAAAAATCAAGTGCTCCCTGTACATTATTGCTGGTAAATTTAGACTTAATGCCCGAAGCCTGCTCATGTTCTTCTCTCAAATGATTTATAACATCTGAAATCTGTTTATCAGAAGGAATATAAAGGGAAATTAATTCTGTGCTCTTTCCACTTTTATTTTTTAGAATCTCAAGCTTCTTTTTTAATACATATTTTTCATATGTACAGTATTCAGCCGTTTCGACTTCCTCCTATCTCATAAAAACGCAACTCAGTTGTTATGGCAAACTAAAGCCGACTTAATAAAAGCAATTCAACCATTCATTATCCCTTGTTTTTTATTTGCATCAGGCAATCATTGCAACCCGCGGAAAAGACTCCGAATTGTAAGGATCACCGATGACTACTATATTAATACTTAGATTTATATTTATGAGAGTGAATTTGCAAATATACAATGGCTTTGCACATAAAAATTATGGAAAGAACAGGGTTCATGGGCATTATATGTCCATGAACCATCGCACGCAATCAATATTTGCACCGAAGCGAGTTGAGATCTTCCATCACAGCCTCACTTTCTGGCGCCCGTTTTTGTTGATCCATCCGTTTTTTCTTGGTGGCATAAATCCATTCGCTTTGATCCGTTCGTTTTAATCTGTTCTCTTATTCGTGGGGTTACAACCTACAATTATTCCTAAACTTATTTAAAATAAATTATATGAAAAATTGGTTCTGAACAAATAATATTTCCATGTCAAATGTTTTGTTAGCAAACAACATTTAAATATTAATTATTATTTTAAATTTTTTTAGACACTCGGTTGAAGATCTCATATTCCACAGTACTGATTTTCAAATCAAATATTGTATGATAGCGTTTTTAAGCAGATTCAAGTAATTTGGACTTTTAATGGCACTTAGAACCTATCCGAAAAGTATTGTGACTTACTTTGTGACTTACTTTATATTTACAATTAGCAGTTTCATACTCAGATTGGTATTGGATATTACAGACCGATAGTAACTTTACTATATGCATTGGCTTTCTGATAGACTCATAATCTCTCCATTTTCAACTCTGTCGATTTACTCATATCCTTTCGGTCGCTATCCCTTTTTAGCCGATACAATAAATTTATTGAACAATGGCGTAGACGAACGACTTCAGGCTATCAACTATTCTGTTTTTATTTATTCCTTGAAAATAGGCTTTTTTACAATCTTCAATGGTTACATTGCATACCTGTGTAAATCCACGCTGTGTAAGGAATGTATCAACTGTTCCTTCCTTGATACCGAACTTAAACGGTTCTCCCAACTGTGACACTTGATTCCGAATATTCCTCCCCGCCTCAAGCTTAGAACTTCCATCAACTGCAGATTGGGGAAAATAATCGAAGAGAATACTACTGTTCTTACCTGAGTTCTTTACAATAAAGGATAGGATTTCATCTACCACCTCTGGCTGAAGGTACATTAAGAGCCCTTCCATTAAGAAGAGAGTCTTAATATGTCGGTCATATCCCATATTTATCAACTTTTGACCAAAGTTTTCGGTTTCTAAATCGGAAGGAACATAGACAACATGATCTGGCAAACTGCCAAAGATCATTCTTATTTTTTCCATTTTTATATTTTGTGTAGCAGGATGGTCTACCTCAAAAGTTTTGATCTTCTTCAGTCCTTCAATCCGATAGGCACGTGAATCATATCCTGCACCTAATATAACCAGTTGCTCGATACCTTCATCGATTGACTTTTTCACAAAATCGTCAAAAAATCTGACTCTAGCAACAATTGAGTTATTTCTTCCCGGAAAAAATCTGTCCAGCTGCTCCTGCATTATTTTTGCTTCATCCGGATGGTGAGCTCCCCACTCCAAAATCTCCGGGTTGATGAAATAGACTGCATATGGGTCATAACAGATTCGTTCGTCTTCGGGCTTCTGCGATTCAAAGAATCTGGCAAGTAAAACTCCCATAGCTGTCTTGCTGCCTGGTCCTGCTATTTCCTTAAATATTTTGTTCATATTGTTGAACTCTTTTTCTGCATTCTCAGATATTTCCATAAATAAGATTCTCCTTTATTATCTACTCATTTAAAGCCAATATTAATTGATTTTTCAAATTTAAAAGCCATCTTTTGTTTAGGATTAAATGGTTATTTGATAAACCAAACAAAATTTAGTAGGGTCAAATCCAATTTTAGGAGACAAGGATAGATAATCTACCACTTTTGATAATATCCTCTAGAAAATTCAACATTGCAAAGTTCTGAAGTAAAAGTTATGTATAATTTCAACTAACCAATTTTATTATTTTTAAATTACATTCTGGAATTTATATCGCAGATAAAACTATTATATTAACGATACTAAACAATTCTGAAGATACGTCTAACAAACTGGCTGCGCTTACATCAAACATGAAATTGCTTTTAGGTTTTATGACAAATGGTTCCATATTCTTCAATGCTTTTTTTGATAATATCTCCGTTTGTAAAAATGGATGTTAGAACTAAAGAAATTTAGAACTAAAGAAATTAAGAACTAAAGAAATTAAGAACTATTGATATTCTAAAAGTGGTTAGATATGCGGGTACTTACAACGATTTTACTGAAAATTTTAGGTTTTTTTGTTTTATTGCAAATTGCATTAAGAATTATAAAAAGATTTTATGTATTTTCACCACCAGCATTTATGGGACCTTTTTTAGATAGCGATTTTAGAAGAAAATTGCAGCCTCCTGATAAAGTGATAAAACGAAGCGGGATAACAGAAGGAATGCGTATTCTGGAGGTTGGATGCGGAAGCGGAGCGTTTACAACCTTCGCTGCAAAGGCCAGTGGAATTAAAGGAGAAGTATACGCTCTTGATATTCAACCAAAAATGTTACTGCAGCTAAAGAAGAAACTATCCAGACCAGAAAACAGAGATATCAAAAATATCAAGCTTGTAGAAGGAGATGTGCATAAACTACCCTTTGATGATAATTCATTCGATGTAGTGTATACGGTAACAGTTCTTCAAGAACTTCCAGACAAAAATAGGGCTTTAAAGGAGATGAAAAGAGTCCTGAAGCCTGGTGGAATTCTTGCAGTAACAGAATTTTTACCCGATCCAGATTACCCTTTAAAATCTACCACTATTAAGTTAGGAGAAGAAGCTGGTTTTATCCTGGATAAAGTTGAAGGAAATCTCTGGAATTATACTGTAACCCACTTTCTGCCGAGATACACAAGAATACCATTAATTATCTCAAAATAGCAGTAAATTAAATATTAATCCAGTATTTGATTGGTTATTTTGGACAATTAGGCAAATAAATTCTACCTCTGTGTACATCTGCGGAATGTGGGCTGTAAGATTTAAGGCACAGAAATCTATGTGAAAAAGTTTGTTTACTTGTCAAGACTCATTTCATTAATACTGCATTGATTCCAAAGTAAGTTCATAAAACTTGACTTTTTAATAGATCCATAAATCACAAATTTTTCCAGGAAATAAGGAATTAATATTGGAATCGAAGCACTAGTGTAGCGTCAATTTTCAAGGATTCACTGATTCCGAATAATTGTAATTGATTTTATACGACATTTTGCGGTTGATTCTAGTAAAAGCCTCTTGCTGCCACTCCCAAAAGGTTATCAAGAAAGCCTGCGTGGCAAAGCATAAGCACCTCGCCTTTTCCAAATTTCATAATAGAGTTTTCCATTTAGAGTTTTCCATCTAGAGTTTTCCATCCCCAAGCTTAATATACACGGCAGTCATGTTTATGACTCATAAAGATATTTTTATCTTTTACCTGGTTATTTCAACTGAAACTGCTCTTTTGTTATCGAAACAATTGCTTCGGTTTATCCCACCTTATGAGATCGGATATGAACTGAATTCTTTTAAATCAAAACTGCTTGTTTGATTTATCTGAGTTTATTTTGACCTTTTTTCCCCTGAGCCTTGCATATATTCTGCGGGCGGGTTTTTTAACCAGATAATTAAAGCTTTCTTTTGAGATCGGTTTTGATTTCTTGACTATCACTATAGGTTTCTTAGAATGCCTGGCAATCCTCTGCGAAAGAGTCCCAAGTAAAGAAATCTTAAATCTTTCACTTGAGTCGCCAATGATTGTCAGGTCATTGTTATTTGAGGCCTCCAGTAAAGCATCTTCTATGGAATATTTTTCCAGTACTCTATAACTAACAAGTATGGAAGTTATTTTCTCAACGAGGCTTTCAAGTTCATCAGTAATTTTCTGCCTGTTTTCCTGGGCTTCATCAGGGCTAATGATACTGATAATTTCTATCCCGGCACCTGTGTTTACAGCCAGTTTTTCTGCGAGAGAGAGGCCGTAGACCGAGTTTTCTTTACCATTATACCCTACAAGGATTTTGTTGATGCTGTCAGACAGATGTCCCTTTAATAACGCGATTGGCCTTTTTGAGGACAGGAGAACCTGGTTTGTAACACCATGTGAGTACTCAAATCTCTTTGGCTCGTGCCATCCCATAATAATCATGTCTGCATGCTCAATTTCAGCCTGCTCCAGAATTGAGTTTGATATGCTGTGGTCAAAGGCAGCAATATATTCTCTTTTATGTCCGAGAATTGCAGGATAACTCTCAAATTCTTCTTTGAAACGGCAGTCCATTTCTATCTTTTTCTCATGGTAGGCTTCCTGAGCTAACTTTAAGTTTGTTTGATCCGGAACCTCGATAACGTGGAGGCAAATTATCTCGCTCCCCATAAAATCTGCCAGTTTCAAAAGGTCACTCTCATGTTTCTGGTTGGAGATCGGCACGAGAACTTTAACCAGGGGAACAGGTTTTATTTCCTTCTTTTCGACAGTATTCTCCAGCAGGTCGAATAAGGTATACTCTGGAATGGCTTTGCCCCTTCCGTAGAATGAGTACCAGCCAATTCCAGCAAAAATCATCATTACGGTGAAAAGAAGAGGTAATCCACCAAGCAAGGGAAGCAGTACTATACTCCCAACTATCCCGAAAATTTGTGTATAGGGGAAAAAGGGGTCGCGAAAAGTGGGTTCATATCCTGGCAGGGTTCTTTTTCTGAGGATTATCACTGCCATATTTAACAGGATAAATATCAAAATATTAAAAGCTCCACCCAGTCTAGCAAGCTCCTCTATGTCGAACAGGAATAAAAGCAAGACCATTACTATTCCTGTTACAAGTATAGCGTTATGAGGAGTTTCAAATTTTTGATGGATAAGGACAAACCATTCAGGCATAAGTGCATCCCTGCTCATGGCAAAAGGAAACCTGGAAGATGATAATATAGCGCCATTGGCTGTGGAAAGGGTAGCAAGCAGCGCACCCAGGGCTATTGCTATTCTTCCGGATTCTCCTGCCATAAGACCTGCAATATCAGCCAGGGGAGTAACTGATGTCACGGTTCCTTGAGGGCTAGAGAACCCTACAACTACCGCCATTATGCCAACGTAAAATAAGGTTACTACAATGGCTGAAGCGATAAACGCCAGGGGCAGGTTCTTTGATGGATTTTTTACTTCCTCGGACACTGCGGCAGCTTCTGCAAGCCCAAGATAGGATATGAAAATAACTCCTGCTGTCGTGATTATCGAGGTCACTCCGTAAGATGTAGCAGGTGAAAAGTTAGCCGGATTAACCATAAAAGATACTCGGGCTATGAAGAGAGCCAGGATTACCAGCAAAAAGATCACAATAAAGTTCTGCAGTGAACCGCTGCTTTTTGCCCCACGGTAGTTAATCACTAACAGGATCAAGCCGGTTGCAGCTGCTACGAAATATATGGGCAGGGGATAGAAGATCTGAGCGTATTCTGCAAGCCCGATGAGTGCAAATGTGCCCTTGAAGATTAAGGCCAGCCAGGAGCCAAGGCCGATTACTGCACCAAGCGCAGCTCCCATCGTCCTGCTGATGTAGTAATAGCTGCCTCCTGCCAGAGGCATGCCGGTTGCCAGCTCTGACATGCTGATGGCTGTGGCTATTGAAATAAGCCCACCAAGCAAAAAAGAGATTATTGCTCCAGAACCCGCATCTGCTAAAGCAATCCCCGGAAGAATGAATATCCCAGCTCCAATCATAGTGCCGGTGCCGATTGCAAAAGTTGAGAAAAAGCCAAGGCTACATCCCAACCTTTCAGTCGTTTCAACTGATGCCATTTTTTTCTCCGTCTGTTACAGGGCTTTCAAACCGGTAAATCCGTCTTTATTTAAATCTTCAGATTACTTTTACTTTGACAATACTGAACGTAGATTTCACCCTCATACGTCCAGGCAAACAGCAGGGTTTTCAATTCCTGTTGCACTGGATCTGCCTTTTGAATGAAATAACTTCGAAACAAGTGTTTTTCTTCTGTAGTACGGCCTCAATGTCTTTTTAGTTGAACGGCTTCAATGTCTTTTTAGTTGAAAGGCTTCAATGTCTTTTTAGTTGAGCTTCCTTTTTAATTATTTAAAGAAATAATGCAGCCTGCTCTTGATTAAGGTATTTCAATTCATATTTTAGTGAATTTTGTTTTCGAATAGTACATATATCTATCCGTTGGAAGGCATATTTCTTAGTCTGCGGTTATTTGCTAAAAGTGATATTAAAAAGAATAAGGGAATAAAGAGAACAGCACAGGCAGAGAAAAAGATAACGACAGTTTGTACTTTATCAGCGGCAAGTATATAAAGTAAATATCTAAAAAGTGAAAACGTATTGATTTATACATAACATTGATCTTATATATAGCATTGATTTACACGTAGCGTTGACTTACACATAGCGTTGACTTACACATACCATCTGCATAAGCAATATCATTTAGTTAAGGGTTAACACATCGTTATTGGGCGGATATAATGCAAAGTAATGATCTTATTAAAGAGCAGATACTACAGTTAAAAATTGAGATCGCGCAATTAGAAGCTGAAGTTAATAAACTACAGATTACAATAAATGAAAAAAAATACGCTTTGAATAGGTTATCTGAACTATTAGAGATACGAGGAGTAACCTTAAATGACAATAAATAAATTATGATTGTTTATTTTCAAAAATAGGATTCTTATGTTTGAACCCGAGTTATACAACATCTTTCAAAAGTTTTGTCACTAATTTTCTGGATTTTTCAAATCCTTCGTTTATTTCGTCCAAGTGGCCTTTAGTACAACGTAGTTTTGAGACGACAACCGTGTCTAGAAGGAGGTCAAATCTGTCCTGTAAGCTCTTTATCTTTGTATCCGATCTTCATTTGAGTATTTTAATTGGAATGAACAAATTTTTCCGCATTCCCCTCAAAAGCATCCCTGGAGATTTCAGGCCACTGATTTATTTTTAATATATAGTCTGGATAAGGTTGTCTGTCCTTATAGATCTCAATTAACTTACTGAATATTCTAATTGCATCTTTTGCTTTTTGACTCTTCAGTTTACTCTCTCCCCTATTTTAAAAATGAAGATTCAGGTTGATAGATATTAAGTTTTCATTTTCCACTTGCTTATTTGCTCTTCACGCCATTTCTCCATTGCTCTCCAGATGGGCAGAGGATCAATGCCATGAACTTTGATATATTCGCCTCGCATGTACTCATTCATATTTCCGTCTACGTAGCGTAATGTAGCCCTATCGGGCTGCAGCCTTGCTCCTGTTGGTATTGCTGCAGGGTTTATGCAAACCTCAGCACAATAGCGCCATTCTTCCCCACCACCTGTTGACTCTATCCTGAATGGCTTTCCGCAATTAGGACAGACGCCAACCATTGTCTTGTCTTCTTTCTGGTTCATAATTTCCCCCTATGACTGAAAAAAATTCCCATTAACCTAAATATTACATAGAAAATTATATATTCCATTTTATATATTCATTTTGTCTAGCTTTTAACATTTTATATATTTGTTTTTGCTAGTGAATCCTGATAACTGTCCACTATACTTTTCCAGAATAGTTTAAATTTCTATTATTATGGAGCTTACTTGCGAATAGGGATTTCAACTGCCTAATTCTCTGAATAATATAGCAAATCCTGACAGAGTAGGCAATTCCTTATAGAATAGGCAAATCCTGATAGAATATAAAGATACGAAAATGCAGAGGACACAGAGGTATAAAAAAATTTAAAACATAAATGAAATAAAGAAAATGAAATAAAGAAAGAGCTAATCCCAAAACTCAAAATGACTTCTCGGAATTCCGGATCCGCAATAAGTAATAGAGTTTCTGATCACGAAAATAATTTTGAAATTTTACGAATTTGAGGATAAAATTAGTTTTGGGATGGGCTCAAAATGAAAAAAATGGAAAAAATTAAAGCTGGATAAAACCAACTATAAAAAATGGAAAACTGTATTTATTTCGTTCTTATACTTTATTATACTTTATTAGTTTCATAAATTTGTTAACTCTATTATAATTTGGGTATCTCCAGGCAAAAAGCTTACAGCTGAAGAACAAAGTTGCTACACAGATAGACATAAACAACAATGCACATACCGAGGTTTGTATTTCGATTGGTGACGTCTTAGTTACTCCTATTTGCCTTCATATGGTATTAAAAACACGTTTATGTAACATCCTTTTTAACATTTTCGGTACGTTTCGATCTTTAAGAATTCCAGACCTATTTTAGTACCTGCGCCGCCAGCAGAGCAGTTCGGAAAAAATTGTTTCAATTCCAATTATAATGGTTCTCGCTCTCGAATATTTTAATTTTCCGGTTATTTCCTTCTCTCTGGCAGAGTTGCAGTTTCTACAGGTAATCATCTACCAGAGGATTTCAACCTCGACTTTCTCCTCTTCTATTAGAGGGCTATGATGATTGTAATGCCTCCTATATTCAGTAAACCGCCGCGCTGGCTAATCGGGCGCGAGTTCAAAGCTCCCTATTCTTTCTACTCAAGTTTCTCCTTAAATTTAGTTCCTCCTTTTAGCATGGACTGTCGCCTCTTCCAATTATTGAGTTATCTTTGGTCAGCATGCTATCATCCCCCTTGTTTTCTGCGGAGTCCGTATATCAATACTCTACTTTTATTATGTTTTTGATAGAAGAACAGTGCTGAGATTAAAAAGCCAGTACTGGTCTTAAAAATCAGCATTTTTAAGTTCAATCAAAAAATAGAGGTTTAAAGCTCAGTAAAAAAGGAATAGAGATTTTAAGCTCAATCAAAAATATAGGTTTAGAGCTCAATAAAAGAAATAGAGGTTTTAATTTCAATAAAATAAAAATAGAACTTTTAATTCCCTCAAAGATGTAGAGCTCCTAAACTTAACTAAAGTCATAAGGTTTTTTATGTGTTCTCCAGGGGAAATGATTCAATTATAAATTCTTTAAATATTTTTTTAGATTTTTCGAATCCGGTATACACTCCATCCAGACGCTGCTCCGAGAAATTCGGCTTTTTTGACAGGGTGATGCCGTCTAAGAGCTGGTTAAAGTTATTCTCCAGGCCTCTTATCTTTTCAGCCGGATCGTCGTCCAGGTCGGAAAGAGAGAGTTTTTCCAGATTATCCTCGAAAGTGTATTTAGCTATATCCAGGCCTTTATTAACTCCTTCTTTAAAGTCTGAATAAGCCTGATGGTCTTTATTCCTTTCAATACAGACATTAAATTTCCTGATGAGATCCTTCATTTTTTGAGTATCCAAAATCCTCGCTTCCTTTTTTTAAGTGATTTTGATTTGTGAAATCGTTTTTAGATTGCAGATACAAGAGTTTCAAATTTGCAGAAACACTAAACTATGAGTTTAAACAATGACTTATGAATATTAGTTGTTTATAATATTAATTGTTATAAAATAATTAAAATAAAGCACTTTCACACTTTGCATGATAAAAACACACCGTATTAATATAATATATTATAAATAAAAATAGCATTTACAAGTATATTAATATTTTGATATAAAAAATTAGACTGTAGATTTTCATATAGGACTAAAAAATGGAAACGTTTTTATTGAGCTTTTAGAAAGTCCTTTTATTATTCGCATAAATTTCAAGCATCAAGAACGCGCTTACAATAAACCTGACCAATCCGTAGATATAGTATTTAGAGAGTTTTGCAAAGTTAATTATGAGATATGCAAAAGAAAGCATTCCACATCGAAAAAATACTATTAATGCAGTTTTTTCCTGAGACTGAGTATTAAGTTTGAACTCGAATGCCCGATCATGATCTGTCACATCGTATTAAATAGTGTCGTTTGTCTTCTCGGTACACCAGCAAAAGGAGATGCGCTTTTATTAAACCCTGAAACCGATTATTTCTTTTAATACTGGTTTTAAGGAATTTTATTCAGGAACATAAATAAGTAATTCAGGTTAAAGTTATGCAAGTGATAGTTTCAATCCCTTTTAAGGTAGATATTTGGCAAATCTTGCTCTCAAATAATCTTATATACAACTAACTATAAATGAAAATATATGAAAGGATTTTCTATAAATATCGAAGAAGCCACTCTGGAAAACAGCAATTTCCGCAAGGTACTCTATACCTCAAAACACAGCCAGCTGGTACTTATGAGCCTCAAGCCCGGGGAAGAAATCGGGATGGAAGTGCATGAGGAAAACGACCAGTTTTTCCGTTTTGAGAAGGGGAAGGGGAAGTGCATAATTGACGGTAACGAATACGACCTTGAGGACGGCGTTGCAGTAGTTGTGCCGGCCGGCGCGCAGCACAATGTCATCAATACCTCGGAAACGGAGGAGCTGAAACTCTATACAATCTATTCACCGGCGCACCACAAGGATGGAATCGTGCGTGCGACAAAAGAAGAAGCCGAAGCCAATGAAGCGGAATTCGATGGAGTAACTACGGAATAAGATTTAAGGAACCGGAATAAGATTTATTCTTGTTACGGTCATTGAAGTCACAATATAAGAGTATATAAGAGTGCTAAGAGCGTTTTTTTATAAAGCGCTTTTTTCTTCTTTTTTATAACTATAGTTTGTTTTGATCTTTTAGTGGATTTTGCAGCTAATCAGCTGGAAGGTCGGAGCCTTCGCCCAAAGACTGACGTTACCATTAAGAGCGGGATTTGACGGGTGAAACCACCAGATACCGAATCCGCCGCTGGGCAGAATCCACGAGTTGTGGGCGAATTCTCGTACTTGTTCGGTGTACGCAGTGTTGAGAGGCTTGGAATCAAACTGCCACAATAATGTCACCTGAACATTCGAATGAATATGAAAATTAAGAATGCTACTAATCCAGCCAGGTATATCCAGCGAATGTAAATTCGCCGATTTACTGTTCTCGAGTCTAACAATTTACCTGTTGAGTACAAAATAACCAGATCCATCAGTAAAATGGGAAACAGATAAATCCGTTCTAACCAGCCCAACAAAAATGGCAAGATACTTGCAGCAACTACCAGTAAGAAAGCCACTCCGCTGATCTTCAATGCATTTTCGCGGCCAATTATCAGGGCCAGGGAACGGGACCCTGCCTGTCTATCGCCTTCAATATCCATAGCATCTGCCGCAATCTCTTCTCCTAAATCTGTAAGCATTAATATGACTGCAAAAAACCAGACGATTGTTTCAAATGGTTTGTTTACTGCTATACCTCCAAAAATAAAAGTCATTCCAACCGAAAAGCTGACCATTAGATTTCCAATAAGACCAGCCTTTTTGAACCGCCAGTTGTAAAGTAAACCAACTGCCCAGACCAGAATAACTACTAATAAAGCCTCTAAACTAATCAGGTAGCTTGTGATAAGTCCAAGCACTGCCACAACAATGGAGAGTAAAACGACTTCTCGCTCAGTAACAAGACCTGCTGGGAGTGGTCTTTCTGGTGCGTTTATTCTGTCAATTTCGAGATCAAAATAATCGTTAAGGATGAGAGACGTAGCCGAAATAAAAAAAATGCTTAGAAACCCCAATACAATTTCGGTTATGGTAGGAAGTGTACCTAATGCCAGTAACTCCCCCAGTATCACGCATACTCCTGCAGTAAATGACAGTTCAAAACGGAATAAGCGGAACAGCCCCAGAATTTTCGGCCTAAGCATAAAGGTATTATAAGTAACGGGATGTTTTAATATTTTTGAGTGAATTTTTAATTTTTTTGTTAATAAGTACAAGATTATGTGACGGCATTGGAAGAAAGGCTATCTTGATCTCGAAAATCAAAAAATCAAAAAATTTTTAATAATTAAGTGTTAAAAAATATGAGCCTTCTAATTATACGCTCTATCCATCTATACGCTTTATCCTTCTATATGCTCTATCCATCCAGCGCACTACAAAAGTATTAGCTACTTTTTTCTCCTATACAGCACATCCAGTTTTTATTTTCTACCAGATGTGTTTGTATATTTACGTATCCGGCCCTTTTTAATAATTCCTCCAGTTCTTGCGGTGTATGTAGTTTAAGATTACCAGCCTTTACACAAGGGTCATTTCTGTCCTTAAAGCTCTGGCTGGCATACATTTCGTTAAGTACCATAATCCTGCCGGAAGGTTTTAAAACCCTTTTAATTTCAGAAAAGTTTTCAATAAGGTTAGGCCAGAAATAAACAGTTTCAACCGCCAGTGCCAAGTCAAATTTATTATCCTCAAAAGGAATTTTTTCTACACTTGCGTTGTGTATCTCAACTTTGCCGCTGTCTATTAATTCTTTGTTAAATTCGATAGACCAGTTTACACAGTCATTAGAATAATCAATTCCAAAAACTTTTCCTTCAGGTGCAAGTAAGGCCAACCTGTTTACTGTTCTACCCCCACCGCATCCAATATCTAAAATTATACTATCCTGCTTAATATCTATTTTCCCCAAACCCCAGCTTGTCAGCTCATAATGGTTGATATTCATTTCATCCGCAACCAGTTTACCTACCTCTCCGGCAGGCTTTCTGCATTGATTCAGCTTTCTAGAAAGTTCGCTCATAACTAACTCCTTATAATTCCTAATAGATAAATTTTATACTAATCCATATTCATTAAAAAAATCATTATATTGTTTCAATTTTTGATTTAGTGGATCTTGCTCGAAAATCAAAAAGAATAAACGGCTTTCCTGGATACTACCCAGTGTTTCAATCCTTGTTTTAGTGGATCTTGCTCACGAATATTATCTTAAGGCATGAAAAGATACTGATCAATAAAATAGATAATCTTTTGGGTTATTTTGATAGCCCATATGTTAATAAAATAATTATTATTGTTTGATGGTATGATTAATAATCCATTCTTCAATTTCAGCCGGCTTCATCTCATTTTCAGTCGCTGCAATCTTGACTATAAATTCTATCGTTTCTTGTGGAGTAGATGTAAGTGTATACCCACTATCCTCAAGAACAAAATTCATTGCTTCGTATCCCGTTCTTTTATTTCCGTTAAAAAACGGATGTCTTGAGACAATGGTATAAACTACAATTGCAGCATTTTGAAAAACGGTATTAGATTCCTTTATCATATATTCAAACATTAACTCTAATGTAGCAAGAGATCTAATTGCAGGTGTATAATCGTCAGGATTCTCTTCTTTGTCATAGTCAATTACTCGTTGATGAATTTTTAAGACATCAATTAAGCTAATCAACATATCACTTTCTTCCGAGTGCGTCTAAGATCTCTTTGTCTTCTATGAGTTTCCTATCCAACCATGCATCGAAATCTTTGACATGTGATTCTCTTCGTTCAGTGTTCTCTTCTTTTGGGAACATTGGTTTATACTCTGCAGTTTCTTTAACTTTAACAATGAGCCGTTTGATAATGGAATTATAAGACTCGTTTTCTGTGATCTTAAATTCTTTAAGTGATTCCTTTACATCTGGATCAATGGCTATAGTAGACATATATTATAATATGTTATAACAGAATATTAACATATGTATCATTCTTCTAGATACCCCACAAAACTCAAAACATCCCTATTTCAATCCTTGTTTTAGTGGATCTTGCTCACGAATTATTTCACAAATCATCCCTACGTATCCCTAATTGAAGTTTCAATCCTTGTTTTAGTGGATCTTGCTCACGAATAAAGAAGGGTTCTTTATTAAAGACCTGTTAATCAGGTTTTAATCCTGATTTATGATTTTAAAAATTATTGTTAAAAACTCCCATAATTGTGTCTTATGAGTCCAACAATAGACCCAGTTCAGAATTGTAGTCAACACTTGCAAATATTATATTAGAGTCAATCTGGATCTGGTTATTAGTTTTTAGTTTTTTGTATTGATCAAATCTTATCGAGACAACATATTTCATAGCTTCAAAATACCTTTTATTTTCAATCTCTTTAAGATATGCGAGTTTAAACTGATCAGGAACAATTTCAACTGAGTCATAAAGTTTATAAAATTTTTCCTGATTTTCTATTTCATTTATGAAAGGAACAATTTTACGATAGAACTTAGGAAAGATCTTTTTCACTTTTTCAAAGGATTCCAGATCCGAACCCTGATATCCACTAGAATAAACTTCGTCCACAAGTTCTTGAATTCTGCTTTCTCCTAAAACATTCTCTTTACTTAACAGCTCCAGACTTTTAGAGACTAATTCCTGATTTTTGTAAACATATTTGTCTTTTTCAGATCCCTCTTCAAAAACATACACTGGCTTGATTATTTTCTCTTCCCATCCTTTTCGATTAATCCTTCCAAACCTCTGAATAAGTGCATCAAGGGGAGCCGGTTCAGAAAATAGTACATCATAATCAATATCAAGGGAAACTTCTATTGCCTGTGTACCGACTAGAAGGTTTAGGTTCTTCAATTTTGATTCAATTTTTTCCCTGTCTCTTAGAATAAATCTTCCATGGATTAAGCCTGAATTTTCTATTCCTTGAGAAAGCAGATTGTATATTTTTTGGGCCTGAGCGACGGTATTACAAACAACAAGCACCTTTTTCTTATGATCGAGTTCTTTTCTGATCAGATCCAAATTATCTAAAATGCCTCCTTTAAGAACAGAAACTCTATGCCTTGTAAACTCATCCAGTTCAAGTTCTGTAAAAGAGATCTCCGTTTCGATTCCCAGATCCTGCTTAAACATTTCTTTAAGAAAAGAAGGAAGAGTGGCAGACATGATCAAGAAATTGGCTTGATAACCTTTTAGGATCTTGAGCGTCTCAAGGATCAGAGCAGTCATGTGAGCATCATATGCGTGAATTTCATCCATTATGAACAGAGCACCGGACATTTCTGCAAGATTCTGCTCGAAGCCTCGAATTCCAAACATGGGTTTAAGAACCTGATGTGGAGTCGCTATTTTATATGGTCTGTATATCTTATCGGTAAGGCTTTTTACTTGCTTTGCTTTTTTAGTTGCAGTCAAGTAATCTTCATTCTCAAAGCTTTGATATAAATAGTACATGGCTTTTCCATGCTGGATACCAATCAATTCAGGATCTTTAAAATCATTTTGAAGTCGTTTATACATTGCATTGATACTCGCAGTATAAGGAAGCAAGTAAAAGACCCTTTTAGATCTGCCAGAATTCTGGTTTGCATAACTCCAGAACAATGCAGCTTCTGTTTTCCCAGTTCCAGTAGGTGCAATTAGAAAGGCATCACCTTTTGTTTCTAATGATTGACTCTGAGTTTTTCTCAGCTCGGAGAAATTATATACAGCTCTCATGTTTTCAATTCCGGATAATAAGCTGTACTTTCCTCCAGATGCTAGATGATCACAGGCGGTTAAAAAACCTTTAAGAAATATTCCATACTTTCCGTGGAGAATTGTTAATTCGCCGTCTTCAAGATGGTTTTTGTAAGGTTTTACGAAATTTTTGTAAGGATCAACCATTTCCTCAATTGATTTTATTTCTTTAAATTTATTTAACTCAAAACCCAGATACTTCTTACTAATTTCTGGAATTTTCCGCTGAATCTCCCTTAATTCTTCAAAGTTAGGAGTTAATTCCTGTAGCTTCTCAATATATCTTTTATTAGCAAGAGGATTTGAGTCTATCCGATATTTTTCCCTCAAATAAGACACATCTTTATGATGCGTGATTATTGCTAAAGCTATAGCTTCTCTTGATTCATTTTCGTATTCAAGCCCAGAAGTGAAGCCAGCAGAGAGAACTTCGTGCCTGTATTTCCACTTCTCTTCTCCGCAGAGAGATTTTTGGAATCCTGATGCAGCTTTCCCAAAATCATGAAAGAAAATAGAGTAGAAGAGATGCTCCCAGAAATCCGGGACTCCACAGATTTGAGGAGTTTCAGGATATGCACCTTTTATGCTTTTAAAGACCTTAAGGGCATTTTCTGTATGTTCCAGTAAAGTCTCATCCGGATCCTTTTTTGCAAGTATGACCATATTTCTTTCCTGCGTCTACCAATCAATTTTTATGAAGCCAGATTGCCCAATCCATTTCAGGATCGAATAAACACTTTTCTGGATAGATGAAAAACTCATCCATCAAAAGATATGGTTTCACACCTACAGCTTTTCTGGGAATTGCATCAGTAAAGTGAGTTGGAAGAGCCTGTAAAAGTCCATATGCACCTTTAATTCCAAAAGGAAGAATTGTTTTTCCCAATCTCTTTCCAGCTTCTTCTGCAAGCTCTAATTCCCTTATTTCTGAGACTTTCGCCAAATCTCCAGATCTACCAAAGAGAAGAGGATATTGAGGCTTATGGAAATATTTCTCAAAATCGAGCCTGTCAAGATAAAGATATAGTTCCGGGTTGTACAAGAACTCTCTTTTTACTACATTTGATTTTGCAGAAAGTCCTGGACTGAGTTCGTAGATTGTTTCAAGGTCTACTGCTTTACTCTCAAAATTAAATACATAGCCAATACTTACATCTTCAGGAACAGTTAAATCTCCTCTTGCTGCTGAAATCAATCCATAAATGGTACTTATGGGAGGGGCTGGGAGAGTAGGCTGAAATCCACTTATAAAACCAGGATATCTAAAAGACGCAGTCCAGCCCTCAATTTTGATCCTTAAGACTTTCATCTTACCTCATCAGCCCGGGAACCGTTTGAACGAAGGAATCAACCATTTCGTTTATAGAGCCGTAAATTACCTTTCGACCATTATCTGCATATTTTTCAGTTAGATTTTTAAAAACAGAATCAAGCTCTTCCATGAAACCTTTACGTCTTCCAATATAAATATCAGTTAACAGGATGTCTGAATAATCGGAAATCACTTCTTCCAAAGCTGCCACGTCTACAAGAGCTTCTCCCTTTTCCTCTCTGACAAGATTCATAAACAGATGATTTCCTCCGTCTATCCCTGCGAGTATGAGAAGTTTTGGGGAGACATCAGTGAGATGGGAAGTTTGCTTTGCACCACCTGCAAGGTATGGAAGAGCCTTCAGTACATCTTTTGCTCTCTTTTCTCTGACTTCAGTAGACATTACCCATTTATCTTCGATTTTCTCTGCCCCATTCTTTTCTGCAATTGTTTCCAGTTCTGGATACATGTTTCTGTATCCCGTTTTCTCGCTCTTGTAAAACACACCGACATTGTCAAGATCAAGCGAAAAGATCCCTTTCAAAACCGTAGAGTAGAATTCGTGTTCATAAGGAACGGGATCTCCTTCATGGCGAGCCATCACTCCAAAATCGTCTGTAGGAACCTGACCAACGATTGAAACAAGAGGCGAATTCTTCAAGACAGAAAGTCTTGTAACAGTACCACCATCTGCCTTTTTGAGAGCTCTCATATATCCGAACACGTCATCATCATCGTATTCGACAGGATTGGCACTTGTAAACGCTATTTTCTTTTCTCGTTCTATAGGAGAAATGTTCCAATTGAATTTTTTTTCAAGAGTAGTCCGCCACCAGTACCTGAGAGCCTGCCCTGAAACATAGGGATATACTTTCTTCCCTTTTCTGATTGCTTTTACTCTGACAATATTTTCTGTCCTTTCACTGCTGTCATTCCCTGCATTATTGAGTGCTGAATGGGGAGCATCAATAAGCATGAAACCATTTACTGTGTGTGTCATAATCATTCCTCCTTAAGTAATTCAGCTTCTTCTTCGTCACTAGAAATAAGTTCAGACTTCAAGGTGTCCTTTTCAATCAGCCAGTTGTGTAGATTTTCATAAATCCTGAAAAGCAAGAGGTCCTGAGTCTCTCTCCAACCCAGATTCCCTTCAGGAAAGAGATCGTCCATAAACTCTTCAAGAGTAAAAAGCGGGTTTTGAACATTTCGATTTATTCGGTCTTTTTCGATAAGCCTCAATTGATTCCTGAATGATGCAAAATTGCTTGCCATTTCAAGCTGATTTAACCTTTTTATGTTTTGAGTATCTTTTATGTACTCAGAGAGGCTGTCCCCAACTCTTTTGAGTGTATCCAATCTCTTACTACCCATGTTTCTTACCTCCTTTAAGTAAAATTCCAATAGTTCCCAATCTCCGTAGACCTGCCGGTTTTTGTTATCAATAAAATATTTCACAATGGAGCGGCCTTTTAAAAGATTTATGTAAACAGAGTTACCTCTGTTCTTGTAGTCGTCTCCTTCCTTAATTTTGTCCCAGTTAAAATAGCCCCTTCTAACAATTTTTTTCCATTCAGTAAACCATTCAGGGTCTTTAACACAAGCCAAAAATCTGAACACAGGAGTTGGAACTCTATATATATCGAGATCAGGTCCCTGATTATAATTTGTAAAATGATACATGCTTATAGAAGGATTTTCATCAACCCAATCTTCTTCGTACTGGATGATAATGTCCTCAATTATGTGAAAAAGAGCATTAACAGGATTTTTGTAACCTTCATCAAAACAACCACTATAGCTATTTGCCAAAATCTGCCTTCGAATGTCCTTTACTGCCTTTTCTGCCCAGTAATGCATGACCTTATTAGAATTGGAATGGATTAGCAAAAGTTTTCCACAGGCGTAAAAAACAAGAGGAGAAAATTGAACTGCAAGCGTACAGACCGGACAGTAGTCAGCCCCTTGTTGACCATACGGAAAAAAGTTAATTAATGTACCTGAGCCTATTAAAGGAATCTCTGTTTTCGTCCTGGTTTGCTCTACATTATATTTTCCACAAGAGATACAGTTCCCTGATTTTTCTGATTTCTCTAGGGACTCAACCTGACCAATTAACTTCTCTAAAGACTCAAGCAGCTTTTTATCTTTATTTTTCACAGAAGGATTGGTAACCGCATTATTCGGAAAAACCGAATAAAGACTCTTTGACCATTCCAGACTCAAATATATAGGGATTACATCATGTGCTATCTTCCCTACATCTTCAATTTTTATATCTTCAGGCTTTTTTCTGCCTGACCACTCACATATAGCCCAGATCCCAGAGTCTACAAAAGGATTTCCAGTAAATGTATAAAGAAAGGTATCTATTCAGCTATCTATATTTCTGATTTATTTTTCGTATAAACTCAACATTTACTTTTTTCATCATATTTATTATAAAAATCGCTGTATTTTGGGAAGATATTTATGAAGCGTGAAGAGATTC
>Ga0268263_1000302_pt1 | contig 97551 bp, 94 predicted proteins | sample Biomet5_FD_190358 | JGI IMG/M metagenome (GOLD analysis project Ga0268263, IMG submission 190358) | Microbial communities from bioreactor (seeded with sewage sludge) at LBNL, California, USA - Biofuel metagenome 5 (SPAdes) (version 4) | ecosystem: Engineered > Bioreactor > Anaerobic >... | reverse complement strand
ACTCTCCTTCCGCAAAGTGGTCATACGCGTACGGAAGTCCTGTGCCTTTAAGTATCTCTGCTACTGTCATTTCAACCCGCTCCTTATCTTCTTTTCTATCGATGCCTTACCCTTCTTCTCTGCAGGGCCAATATGCTCTTTCGCATCTGTGCGTCCACCGTCACGATTTACATGACCGAACTCCAGAAGATGCGCCAGGCGGTATCCGTCCTTGTTTGCGTGTATGACATAAGAGACACTCGTATCAGTTTCTGCTGTTTTCTTTACTCTCCAGCTCTTTGCGTATTTCCCGGTGACACCTACCGGTGCACCTGCGGAGATGCCATCCTTTATTTCTTTTGCAGTATCCTTCACAGCATTCTTTACGACCGCAGCGCTGCCTTTTGCATAGATATTCAGTTCATCCTCAATGGCATCCGCCAGATCTTCTATCTTCATCTCTTCACCTTTATGCACCGGAATTTGACTGCATCCTTCTTATAGCTGAAATGGTCGACTGAAAGTATGTCGTAAATTTCTCCGTCAAACATTACACGGTATTCAGTTGACTTTATTTCGGCGGTCTTTTTGCACCATCTCACAGTTACACTTATATCCGACTTTTCATTAGTCTCAGCCGCCTGATATGATTCACTGCCGCCCTCACCGCTGATCGTTGCAGCGCATGTGAAATATTCCGTCCATGAGTTTACATGATTTCCGATATCGTCTATCTCTGTCTGCTGTTTCTGGAATGTTACTCTTGTATTTAGAAGTGCGATATTCATTAAAACCCCGCCTCTCTGCTGCCTGATAACAGGTTTCTTAATGTCAGCGCGAGTTCGTGGAAATCAGCCTCTTCTCTATGCTCATAAAAATATGCAGCCGTATACATGACCGCAGTCCTTGCATTGACCATTTCCTCGAATTTTGCACTGTCATCCGTCCTTACGATATCCATGCATACGCGCTCCGCTGATTCAAGGATGTGTCCTATGAGTTCGTCATCATCAGTGTGGTCCACTCTCAGATAATTCTTCATTTCATCAAGCGTGACGAACATACGCATCACCTCCAAAAAATATGGCAGCGCCGTTATGACGCTGCCCGTTTAGCATCACGCTTTCATCTTCAGGATCTGCACTGCTTCCGGCAGGATAAGTTTTCCGTCTACACGCTCTTTTGCGATATAGCCCGTCATATCATTGCCTGCGAAGAGTTCTTTGAGTTCCTGGAATGAACGAGTGCCTCTGTCACCGATGTTGTAGTAAGAGAAGTCACCGAACGCAACTGCCGGTTTCCCTGCTTCTGCAAGCGGCGCGTATGCTGAGGTGTAGACCTCATATCCGAAGAGTCTGTCCGGCTCACCGGCCTGTACTGAAGGCTGCCACATATATGCGCCATTATTGTCCTTGAGTTTCCTTATGGATGAAATAGTCTGGTCATTCAAGATGAACTTCGCATTCTGTCTGTACGGACGCTTCAGCGTATATACAAGGCTTATGATGTCATCGGCTGAAATATTAGCGCCGCTTGTTACTGCTGTAGCCTGGCCGCCGCCTGTTTCTGCGAACAGTCCCAGAGGCTTTCCTTTTCCATCGCCATTTAAAAATGCGTCCTCCTCAGTATTAGCCAAAGCCTTGCCGAACTGGTCAAGGATATAGCTTTCGAGGTTGAACGCATTGTCATAAAGAAGTTCATTCGTTATCTTGATCGCCACATGGAGTTTGTGTGCATCCATGATGATCTGTGAGAAGGTCGCATCACCGAATGTGAGTGCACCGCCTTCCTCTACCCACAGCGCCGCCGGTTTCGTGGCTGCGATGTTTATCTTATGCTCACCGCTTGTGGTGATGATCGTACCGAGCTGCCTCATGATATTCTGCTCACTTAGTACATCGATAAGCCTTGTATCATATTCGTCCGGGACGAGATATCCTCCGTCCGTATCGACTCCCTCCTGCAGCACATCGCTGACGTGCTTGAAGTTTGACCGCAGAGCCATGAGCATGCCCTTTCTGTATTCATCAGATGCGCGGCCTGTTTTTTCAGGCTTATCGTCATTTTCTTTGAGCGGCTTACTGATTATGGGTTTGCTTACCGGCTTCTTCAGTTCATCTTCCATCGCCTCCATACTGCGGAGCCTTTCGATCTCTGCTCCGTAATCCTTTACTTTTTTCTCCATGCCCGCATAGGTCTTGGCATCCTCTTCTGAAAGAAGTCCGTCTTTGTCACGCTTGCTTTCAACGAATGCTTTTGCACCTTCCCAGGCCTCGTTCCTTTTTTCCATCATTTCTAGAATAGTGTTCATACCCTGTTACCTCCAGTTCTTTAAAAGATCGAGCCGTGCGATAAGCGTATCGGCTTTCACTTTGTCTTCAGTTGCTTGTTTACCTTCGATGCGACATTTTGCCGCTATCTTATCCATCAGTGAGTTGGTCACCCTTGCCGGCGAATACAGAGTATCCGTCATTGCAGGCTCATCATTTAGATCTGCCGTGTCTCTTTTTAAGATCCCGTCGGCAAATCCAAGTTCCACGGCCTTCCTTGCGTCCATCCATGTTTCTTCGTCCATGAGCCTTGCAAGCTTAGCCCGGCTCATGCCTGACTTGATCTCATAGGCATTGATGATGGATTCCTTTACTTCCGAGAGCATTGATATTGCTTTCTGCATCTCTCCGGTGTCCCCAAATGCAATCGTAGCCGGGTTATGGATCATCATCATGGATACCGGCGATACAAGGACTTTAGTTCCCGCCATTGCGATCACGGATGCAGCCGATGCCGCTATCCCGTCTATCTTTACCGTGACGTCTCCTTTATAGTCCATCAGCATGTTGTATATCTGTGCCGCTGCTACGCAGTCGCCGCCAGGCGAGTTGATCCATACAGTTATGTCACCCTCTCCGCTTACAAGTTCATCTTTGAAAAGCGCAGGTGTCACATCGTCATCGAACCAGCTTTCCTCGGCAATCGTGCCATTTAAAAACAGCGTCCTTTCGGTAACGCTGCCTTCACCCTCCTGATCGGATATTATTCTGTTCTTCCACTTCCAGAACTTATTTGTTCCCATCAGTGTTCTCCTCCTTTCCCGCAGTCCCCGCAAACAGTCCTGCATCTTCAAGTTTCGTCATATTTCCGTTTATGAGATAAAGGTCACCGCCTTCTTCCTCAGGGATACGGTCAAGGTTTTCAAGTTCGCGGATGTCGTTTGCGGACATCCATCCGTTTTGCCGTCCTACCGCATATCCGTTCATGCGGCTCTGATAATCTCCTCTCAGCAGTCCGTCAAGATTGAACTTTACAAAGTATTTCTTTTTCTCATCCGGTGTAAAGAGCGACCTCGTTATTGCCTGCTCCCACCTTGACACCCATGGATCGAGCGTGTATTTGACAAACTCCAGTGACTGCTGCTCGATATTTGAGAACGTGCTTCTTTCAAGGTCACCGACCATATGAGGCGGTACCCTGAATATCCTTGCGATCTCGTCTATCTGGAATTTCCTCGTTTCAAGGAACTGCGCCTGTTCCGGTGATATCGATATAGGAGTGTATTTCATTCCTTCTTCAAGTACCGCCACCTTATGCGCATTGGAACTTCCGCCAAATGTCTGCTGCCAGCTTTCTCTTATCTTTGCCGGGTCCTTAAGTGTCCCCGGATGTTCAAGCACACCGCTTGGTGCTGCACCGTTCGCAAAGAACTTAGAGCCATATTCTTCCGTTGCAATGGCAAGACCTATCGCATTCTTGGCCATCGCTATAGGAGAATATCCTACAAGTCCGTCAAAACCCAGTCCCGGTATATGCAGCACATCGGATGGTGACAGTCTCACCGTGCTGCCCTTCATTGTTGGAGCATCATCATTAGTCAGCGTATATTCGTAATACAACTGACCTTTATCATCTCTGTCAACACTCATGCGGTTAGGCATCAGCGGATACAGTCCTATGATCTCCCCCTTGCCGTTCCTTATGATCTGAGCGTATGCATTGCCCCAAAGGAGCAGATGCGTCATGAGCGTTTCTCTGAATATGAATGATGTCATTTCAGGATTCGGCTCATCATGCAGCAGGAAATACAGCGGCTGATCCGTTGCCTTTTCTTTTCCTCCGTCTTCACGATAGCTGTAGACATGGATCGGCAGGCTTGCGATCGACTCCGATAGTATACGGACGCATGAATAGACCGCCGTCATCTGCATCGCAGATCTTTCGGTCACTCTTTTACCACTCGTGCTGTTCCCCAGGAAAAAGCTGAATGCGTTTCCCGCTGTACGGTTCTCAGGCTTGTCCCTTGATCTGAATAAACCGCTAAAAATGCTCATAGGCACCTCCTTTGTCCCAAAAATGGACATAATAAAAGCACCTGCCGTTTTCCGGTAGATGCTCTGAAAAGATATTCTCTTATTTACTTATGAAAGTATGTGTTCGTTTTCTTCCTTATTTCCAATGCAAATGTCCATCGCTACAGACATCGCACGATAAAGATCCGCCTTGTCACCGCCGAGATCATCTATGGCATTTTGCAGATCTTCTTTGTTCCATCCTGTCGCAGCTTTTTCTTTCCTGTACTTTTCCATTGCGCATGCGACTATATTTTCGATTTCTTTATATGTAAGCATGTGTCATTCCCTTTCTTATGTTTATCTATTATCTTTTCCTACGTCAACTTTCATTTCAACTCTCATACCATCATACAAGTATTTATAAACCGGCACTGCGATATCTTCCATATTCCCTAGTTCTATTGGGCCTTCCTTTAGTAATTTCTTTATATGTAAATCATCAGTATTAATTATTATTCTTGCTTCAGACTGTAATGCGAATTTATCTCTTTTCCAAAACAATTCACGAGGCGATTTGCTTTTGCACATCCACCATCCATACTTTTCATATTGTTCCAGATTATAAAACTTTACTGGAGAACAAATAACATCTTGCGCTTTTACACCCCTATCCGTCATATATTTCTTCACTCTTCTAAAAAATTCATCATAATCTTTAATCAGATAAAATGCCGGCTTTTCTTTATCATTTAATCCATCAGCATATGATGGTGTAATATTATCTGCAAAAGTTTGAAAATATTCTTTCGGAACATCTCCTGATATTTTCTGCATACCAGTTGAGTCAGGACAATCAAAAGCGCTTACTGGCATTCTATATATACAAAAGCACGGCAAATCCATAGATCTTTCATTTTTTAAATAAATTCTTCCATCAACATTGTTTCTAATAATTTTTAGATCAGCAAAGTAATCTTCAATCTTCTTCATATTTTCAATATCTAAATACCAATATGTTGCTATTAAGCCTTCTAAAGAATCTCCACGGCCCTCACCTTTTTCCTTTGCCTCTTGTACCCATTCTGATGGGGTCCCAAATTTAACTGATCCATGTTCTATAAAATCTTCTACATATTCTTTTTTAGCACAATGAATTGAAAAATATGAGCTTGTTGGATTACCCCACATTGTTTTTTCCATGTTATTTATTATCCTTTATTACTTATACTAAAATCCATCTAATGTCTCTATGTAATAATTATATCACATATGTATCTTTCATAGTATGATAATTCCTCTAGTATCATAGACGGACTCGGAAGTATCGTTTCCACATCTGATAGCACGATCGAGTCCCATTATCGACGCAATCACGCCATCTATCTTCTCCGTGGACTTTTCTTTATCAGCTTTGATGTTACCTGCGGGATCTGTCCTTATATAGATGTTGTCCATCATCCATCTGAGTACCGGGTGCCCACCATGTGCTATCCTTCCTTCAAGCGTGAGTTTCATCATTTCTTTTGTCGGAGGACTCATGTCCTTGAATCCTTGGCCGAACGGAACGACAGTGAACCCCATGCCCTCCAGGTTCTGGACCATCTGCACTGCTCCCCATCTGTCAAATGCGATTTCACGGATGTTATACTGTTCTCCCAGGCTCTCGATGAACTTCTCGATATATCCATAATGAACGACATTGCCTTCCGTGGTCTTAAGCATACCCTGTTTCTCCCAGACATCATAGGGCACATGATCGCGCCTTACACGAAGGTCTAGTGTTTCTTCCGGTATCCAAAAATACGGCAGCAGCATGAACTTGTCATCTTCATCCTCCGGCGGAAAGACAAGTACGAAAGCCGTGATGTCAGTTGTCGACGAAAGATCGAGCCCTCCGTAACACACTCTTCCCCTTAATGAGTCCTCATCGACAGGAAATGCACACGCATCCCACTTATCCATCGGCATCCACCTTACTGACTGCTTCACCCATTGATTCAGCCGGAGCTGCCGGAATGAGTTTTCTTCACCGGGGTTTTGCTTGGCTGATTCACATGCCGCCTCTACCTTGTCGATTCCCACGGTTATACCAAGAGAAGGATTTGCTTTTTTCCAAACTTCTGGATCGGTCCAGTCATCTTCCTCATCAGCACCATATATTACAGGATAAAAAGTATTGTCGATCTTTCTGCCTTCCAATATGTCCTTTGCTTTCTGATGCGTTTCATAGCAGATGCTGTTCGTATCAGTCCCGGCAGTCGTTATAAGAAAGTATAATGGCTGCATCCTCGCATCACCGGATCCTTTCGTCATTACATCGAACAGTTTCCTGTTCGGCTGCGTATGTAGTTCATCGAACACCACCCCGTGAATATTGAAACCGTGCTTAGAATATGCTTCTGCAGAAAGTACCTGGTAAAAACTATTCGTTGGATGAAAGATTATTCTCTTCTGAGAAGCAAGTATCTTGACCCTCTTATTCAATGCAGGACACATACGCACCATATCAGCAGCCACCTCAAATACGATGGATGCCTGCTGGCGGTCAGCTGCACAGCCGTATACTTCAGCTCTTTCTTCCCCGTCACCACAGCATAATAAAAGAGCTACCGCAGCGGCAAGCTCACTCTTGCCCATCTTCTTTGGTATCTCTATGTATGCGGTATTAAATTGTCTGTATCCGTTTTCTTTTAGAACACCGAAAACATCACGGATTATCCTCTCCTGCCAGTCTATCAGTTCGAATGGCTTTCCTGCCCAGGTGCCTTTTGTGTGGCAGAGGCACTCAATAAAAGAGACCGCGTAATCTGCAGCCTTCTTATCATAACGAGATCCTTTCGCCATGAACCATGTAGGTTTATATTTCTTCAGTTTTCGCAAAGTACCTCCTCCCGCCTTTATCATCCTGTAACGAGAAGAAGACCCTTTCGGATCTTATCTCCTCTGTAACTGCTAGTTGTATTTATGAAGCAGTATCATGTAAGCAATCGATGTTGGCTCATCTTCCGGCTCAATGTCCCATCCTCTGTCATAGTTGCATGTGACCCGGCCGTTTATCTTTATCATGAGTTTGCTTATCCTGCCCTCGTTTATGCCGAAATGACTCGGTTCTTCAAAATGCTTTACCCAGTAATGGCATATGGTTTTCTCATTGTTGTCCTTTCCTGGTATTCCTATAGTTCCTTCACTCCACATATTCTTACCTCCTTGCTTCGTGCTTTTCTTTTCGTAGTCTATATATCACTCTGAAAGCACATAATAGCAAGTCATTTCTGTAGATAATGATGTATTTATTCTGTATCTCCTGTAATAATGAAATGCGCATATTTACTACGGTTGTCTCTATCATCAAGAAATATGGCAAGGTCAAATAAATCCATGTCAAACGCTATGCGCTGCACTGCATTTACATCAAACATGTTAGTGCGTCCAGTATCTCTAACTTTTAGGATCTGCTCCTTTATCTTTTCATCCATTTTATTTCTCCTTCACAATTCGCACTACATCTTCTCCAGGTATGGCGTTAAGTCCGGAGCCATTATCCCATGAAATCAGTATCGATCCAATATCATCAACACCTATAACAGTGCCTTCGGTACCTACTGGCGGCGCCTGAGGATCGTTCATTGAAACAAGCTCCACACGAGTTCCTGCAGGGTACGTTTTTCTAATGTTCTCTACATTATTCATGCTTTGCGCCTCCTTTAAATGCTGATGAACCGCTAAGGTTTTTCAGCAGCACTTTTCTGTCAGTCTTGAATTCGTCACCGATGAATCCAAGCCTTAAAAGGAAACACCTAAATGCATACTTCTCGTTTTCAACCTCGTGGTCATGGCCTGTAATTCTCTTACTTTTAATTGCTGTTGACGCAAGTTTTGATATGAAATTCATGTAGGCATTCGCTTCTTCTGGAGTAGCCGCATCTCTAAACCAAGGGAATGATATCTTCTCGTCGCCTACTTCAATCGGTAGCTCATCTGTCTTGAAGGCTTTTTTTATGAGGCTTTCTTTGCTGCTAACAAGTGCTCTAAGTCTTGCAAGTTCATCATCCGGAAACATTGTTCTTGGAAGTTGAACAGCCAGGCCATCAGGTTCACTCGTTTCTTCAGGAGTAAAGCCTCTTTCCATCAGGCGCTCTGTAAGAAGTTCAAGCTTGCTGATATCGTCGCAGGAAAGCGCGCCTTCCTTATCTACTGTGTAGCTTCCGATCCTGTACGCACATGTTGGCATTCCAAGGTAACTGCTTTTTTCTCCAGTGATCTCGCTGATGCATCCAGCCAGCTTTTTTCTTTCTGTGCTTTCTTCAAATTTAATTTTCATGTTTTTGTACCTCCTTTTTGGTACTTACATATATCACTCTGAAAGCACATAATATCAAGCTAATTCTGTAGCTTCTTTGTAAGTATACTTCTTGCCACCACGAACTACATATACATCTTCAGAAGATCCGGTCTGCTCGATCATACGGTTTACAACTACATCACAGAACTTCTCATCAAGTTCCATTCCATAACAGATGCGGTCAGTCTGCTCACAGGCAACCATAGTGCTCCCGGATCCAATAAAAGGATCTAGTACAATACATCCGCTCATTGACGAATTCACTATTGGATATGCAAGAAGAGGTACCGGTTTCATTGTAGGATGATCAGTGTTCTTCTTCGGCTTATCATATTCCCATATTGTTGATTCCTTCCTGCCGTTATACCATTCATGCTTTCCTTTCTTCTTCCATCCATAAAGGATCGGCTCATGCTGCCACTGGTATGGAGAGCGACCAAGCACCAGACTTTGCTTCTTCCAAATGCAGCAGCCTGAAAGATAAAAGCCGGCATCCTGAAAAGCCTTTCTAAAGTTGAGTCCTTCAGTATCAGCATGAAACACATATATGCTGGCATCGTCCGCCATGGCTTTTTCGGTATTTGTAAAAGCATCATACAAAAACTGATAGAACTTGTCATTTTCCATGTTATCGTTTTTGATCTTTCCTGCGCTGCCTTCGTAATCAACATTGTACGGAGGATCCGTTACAACTAGGTTCGCTTTGCTGCCATCCATCAGTGCTTCATAAGTCTCTGATTTTGTGCTATCACCGCAGATCAGACGGTGCTTTCCGATAATCCATATATCTCCTGTCTTCGTTACAGCCGGTTTCTTAAGTTCGTCATCCACATCGAAATCGTCATCTGTAACATCTTCAGACGTCAGCAGCTTATTAATCTCGCTATCGTCAAATCCGAGTAGTGCAACATCAAAATCCGCGCCCTGAAGGTCTGAAAGCTCTACTGCGAGCATCTCTTCGTCCCAGCCGGCATTAAGAGCCAGCCTATTGTCCGCGAGGATATATGCTTTCTTCTGAGCATCTGTAAGGTTTTCCGCAAAAACACATGGTACGGTTTTATATCCTTCTAGCTTTGCAGCCTCGATCCTACCGTGACCGACTATGATATTGTAACTACTATCTATGACAGCCGGGGATACGAATCCGAATTCACGAAGCGATGATCTAAGCTGTGCTATCTGGTCCTTATTGTGAGTCCTTGCATTCCTTGCATATGGAATTAGCTTCTCAATATCAACTTGTTCAAATTTCTTTGTATCCATTACTTTTCCTTCCTCGATCTAAGCAACTGCTCCATCATATCGTCCTGCGGATTTCCCGTGAACGCTGCCGTGCAGTTTTGCTTTACAATGTCATATATCTCATACCAGAGAAGATTCGCTTGCTTCTGAAACGACTGGCTCATTTGAACAAACGGACTAGTGATTGCTCCTCCTGTTGTCGGATGCTTACCTAAAAGTCCGTATGTGCTTATGGCATCTTCACACTGTATATATCTTGCGAAGCTTTGTGCATAACCTTCTACCAGTCTATTGCTTACGAACTTTTCGCAGCCGCGATCTTCGAGCCATTTCCATGTTTCTCTGTATATCTCATCAGCGCCGAGTGGTTTACCATCACGCTGCTTTGCTGACAGGTAGCTGCTCGGATCTGGCATATCACTGCCGGTAAGATCAGCTGGATCTCCAATGCTGCCAGCAGAAAGTTCAGCTACCGGAAGTTCCATAATAGTTGCAGGTTTACCTTTATTGATTTTATCTGCTAGTGCCTCCGGTTTATCGCCTGCGCGAATGCGTCTTCCACCTCTATTTGTCATATCTTTCGCCAAAATTACACCTCAATTTCTTAAATCCCCCGTTTGAACCGGCATTTTTGTGCGCGTGACCCTGGCACCGTTACCCTTCAGATCATCTGCAGAGATCAAGACCACCCCTCCCCTCTGAAAAATATTATTTATCTTCGGTCTCATCATCTGCATGATCTGATCTTCTTCTGTTCCATCTGTCCCCGCGTTCTGCATGTACCCTTGAATGGCACGACTTACATAAAGCCATGAGGTTGTCATCATCATGTGTACCGCCTTCTGACAGCGGCTTGATATGATGAACCTCTTCTGTCTTCACATACCTTCCGTCCTTTAGGCACATCTCACACAAAGGATGCGCCGACACATACCTGTCTCTTATCCTCTTCCATGCTCGTCCGTATCTACGATGCGTGTGCGGGTCTCGTCCGTACTTCTCATAACGCCTGTCCTCTTCCTTCTGATGTTCACTGCAGTATCTGCTGCCGCTTTCCACAAGCCTCGGACATCCTGGAAAGGCACAAGGCTTCCTTGGTTTTCTCGGCATTGTCACTTGCTCCTTTCACCCATGAAAAAACCTCCGGGGAATCTATCCTCGAAGGTTCATCTTCTTTTTCACTAGTATAATACTATCACAAGATGTAACTCTCAATCTCTCTCATTTACTCTCATCTTTCATTATTCTTGATATTTCTTTTAATGCCAAATTATGAAGACGGAATACGTGCTGTATGCTAAAGCTCATGTTTACAGCAATCTGCTCCCAAGAGTAGAAGCATAGATACCGTTGTTCTAATATCGTTTGATAGTCCTGCGGATCTACCTTCTTTATGATCCTCACGATATTTTGCTTTGTAGTAACAAGCTCGTCTATGTCAGCATTGATTTCATCTTCAAGGCCAACAATCTTTACAATTACATCTTCCATGCTATGAGGGTTCTTGGAATGGTTAACAGGCATATCTGATAAGGTTGCTGTTGCCTTAGTCGCAAGCTCGTGAAGTGATTCCACCTGCCTAATTTTATTATCGATTCTCTGGTCAATACGATATGCCTGTCCCAGATATTCTTTAACATTCATGGCTGCTTCCTCCCGGTTCAAGATTTGCTTTAACAGCATCAATAAGCGCTGCTTGCGTCTTGTCTTTTCTTTCTAGCGCTGCAAGTATGTTCTCATCGATGGTCCCGGCAGTTACGATGTGCTGTACCACAACGGTTGACGCCTGCTGTCCCTGTCTCCACAGTCTTGCATTGGTCTGCTCATATAGTTCGAGGGACCAGGTAAGTCCAAACCATACGATAACGTTTCCGCCATGCTGCAAATTCAAACCATGCCCAGCAGAAGCCGGATGGATAAGACCGACCTGGCATTGTCCTTCATTCCACTTACGGATACTATCTTCTGAAGAAATCCTGTCATAGTCGATTTTCAGGTTCCCTAAGCGTTTTGTAATCCTTGCTAGGTCGTGCTTAAACCAGTAGCAAAGAAGAATCGGACCTTGAGCTGCTTCGATAATATCTTCGAGAGCATCCAGCTTTCGGTCATGGATGTGAACGACTTCGCCGTTATCGGAATAGACCGCACCGTTTGCCATTTGACAAAGCTTTCCAGAAAGCGCAGCAGCATTAACTGCTGTGATATCATCTTCATCCTGATATGGAAGAATCAAGTCACGCTTCATTACTTCATACTTTGTGTTTTCATTGTCCTCCATATAAACCGGGTACCGATTTGAAATCAGCTCCGGCATCTTCAGATGATCCATTGCCTTCATGGATATTGTGATGTCTGAGATCTTGTTATAAATCCGTTCCTCTGCGCCAGGCAGAAGCTTATATGAATACACGATCTGGCCATTCATTTTATCCGGAGTAAAGTAGGCTGTTCTATACTGAGTAATAAAACGGCCAAGTCTCTCCCCCATATCCAGGCACTTGAACTCTGCGAAGAGATCCATCATGGAATTTGGCGCCGGTGTTCCAGTTAATCCAACAACCCTCTTGACCTTTGGTCTGACCTTCATAAAAGACCTAAACCGTTTTGACTGCCAGCTCTTAAACGAAGAAAGCTCATCAAGGACTACCATATCGTAATCAAATGGCATCTTAGACTTTTCGATAAGCCATTGCAGGTTCTCTCTGTTAATAATCGTGATATCCGCATTCTGCCTGAGTGCATCCTTGCGCTCCCTTTCCGTACCAACTGCTATAGCAAATGACAAATGCTTTAGATGCTCCCATTTCGATATTTCATCTTTCCATGTAACCTTCGCTACTCGAAGCGGTGCTACGATCAGGACCTTGCTGACTTCAAAGCTGTCATAGATCAGTCTTTCAATCGCCGTCAGGGTTATTACCGTCTTGCCTGCTCCAAGGAACAAGATCACAGCGCTTATCGGGTGCTGCAGAATGAAGTCAGTAGCAAACTTCTGATAATCATGTGGCTTATATTTTTCTCTCTTGTATTCCATCAAGGATTCCTCCGATCTGCTCCTTATTATCAAGTATGTAAACTTTGTAACCTAAGCGTATTAGCTGTTCATGCCTGTGAACTTGTAATGGCCGTGGTGCTTTGCCTGGTGCCTTTACCTCCACAAAACCTACCTTCCCATCCGTGAATAAGCAGATCCTGTCGGGCCAGCCTGAACTGCCAGAGGTCCATTTCTCACAAAGGCCTCCACGCCGCCGGACCTCACTTCGTAATTGTTGCTCGATGCTCTTTTCTCGCATGCCTTCCTCCCATCATTTATTTCAAGGGTGCAGGTCGGTGCAGCTCGTACCTAAAACCTCCTATATAAGATTTTTCTTGAAATTTCTCTCTATAGGACTTTTATATATAGACCTTCACCGACCTGCACCTTTCTGTTTTTTAGCCTGAGAAGGTTTATGAAATGACCTTCACCGACCTGCACCAAGGACTGAAATTGGTACAGGTTTTAGTTTCACCCTGCACCGACCTTCACCTTAATCCAGGAAGTCCTGACCATCTTTTAACTTCAGTCCCATCACGATCACGCCCTTATTCGTCTTGTGTTTCTCAAAGCCGGCCTTTATCATGGCATTGTAGAAATCTGTCGTGGATCGTGTATACTCACCGGCCATCGAACTGTAAGTACGGTATGCCTGATATAGCTCACCGGACTTTTCCGTATAGGATAGGCCGATCTCACAGTAATCATCTATGAACTGTCCGAGCCAGTCGTTATCCTCGCGGTAGGCTTCAACGGCATCCTTTACGATCTGCGGTTCCGCAATCTTGAAATCCTCTGCAATTGCCTTCATAGCACCTTCGATAATCCAGCTCATGATATAAGGCCCGGCGCTAGCAAACAGATAGTCGGCATAATTCTTAATATCGGACTTCCCAGTAATCTTCGCATTGAAGGGAATGACCACAAGTCTGCGCCATATCCCGTCGTCGTTCGCACCGACTTTCGGCAGGTGATTGGTATAAAGAACCAAAGTATGCGACGGCACGAATGCGAACGGGTCCTTGTATTTTTTCTCTGCCTGGATCTCATCCGTTGAACACAGCTGCTTGACTGTGGCCGTGTTAAGACGCATGCCTTCTTCCATCTCTGATGCAATGATGAGACGCTTGCCCTTAAGCTCTGCCATTTCTGGTTTTACATTTCTCTTGCAGTTCATGGTCAGCGCTTCCGCCGAAATCTTACCAGCGTAGTTTCCCATGACGCGATAGATCGTATTCCAGAATGTAGACTTACCATTGGCACCTCCGCCATAAGCAATGATCATGTGCTCCTGGTAGACCTTCCCGACTGCAGCAACGCCGACTGTCTTCTGAACATAATCGATCAGGTCGTGGTCGCCGCAGAAGAAGATATTCAGTGCGTCTTCCCAGAGCTGCCTGCCGTCCTGTCCCGGTGACTTCTCTGTGATCTTCGTAATCAGATCGCCAGGATCATGCGGTTGCTCTCCTGCGAGGCCTTTTGACATATCAAAAGTTGCATGCGGTGTATTAATGAGAAACGGGTCTTTATCAAGCTCGTTCATATTGATGGATAGCATAGGTTTTGCTGCGTTTTGGAAATTTACAAGGTTACGATAGTTTCTGCACTTCATGACAAACTTCAGATATGTTTGTGCCCCGATCAGACGGAACAACATCTTCATCTGTTTTTCTGTGTCACAGGCTTTCTCCAGTGCCTTACCGCCATCACGAACTGTTTGCCTATCAACATCAGCTTCTATCAGGGCTTCCTCTGCTGACTTCACTGCATCCTTTGCATCCTGCAGCTGTAGGTCCAAAAACTCCTCAGCTGCGCCAACTGCCATCTGCTTATCTTCTCTCCAGCAATCACCATCGAAACGAAGATAATCTGTAGCACTGGTGTACTTAAGCTCCTCGCCATACTCCCTTGCAAGAACTTTTGCTTCTCCAATATCGGAGTAGTCTTCAGGCTTAAGCGATGCAACCCCGAACTCCTCGTTATACTGATCCGGTGGTACATAACTTTCCTGGGTAGCAACCTTCTTAATGAAGAATCGAACTGCACTGTTCCAGATGGTATCAAGCTCTGCTGCATCAAGCGGCGGATCACATTTCCTTGAGTGGTCAAGATAGACTTCCTTTGCTTTGTCTGTATCGCCATAGCGTTTTAGGACCTTACCTGCAAAGAGGCTCATGGTCTTGTTGCGACTTCCTTCCTGAATGATGCCGGAATATGTTGCTGTATCAGGCGGGTCATTTTCGTAATCCCCGGCCTCCAAAAGATCGTCAATATTAAGCCAACCTTCATGCCAGTAAATCTCATCAGGCGAGACTTTGTTTCCAAACAGAAATCTGGCTGCGTCCAGAGCATTGTCATCAAAAAATGAAAACTTCTTCTGGACTGCCTTCTTCATGTCGCTGTACTTATCCGGGTCAGTAAACTCATTGACTTCTGCCAGAAGATGGAACCTGGGTCTTGGGGACTTGTTCTCTTTCCAATCATTGTTATGACGACTCGGTGTTGTAGCGAATGAGATCTCAGATAAGACCCCCTCTCCCAGGCTTTCCGGTGTGATCCAGTCCTCTGGATTATCCGAATGATCATTATCACAATCCCAGACCCCGAGCGAGGACCGCATGAAGTTATCCTTGCTGCGGTAATTGTCTTTATATGTAGCGCAGACATGATCTTTTATGACCGCGGCCGCAAGCTGCGCCGGATCACTTGCTACGGTCTTATTAGGATAGCTACAGTTACCAGCATCTCCTGCGCCGTTCGCAGTGAATAGTTCAAATTGCATGACGCGCCTCCTCCTTATAATTCTCAGTAAAATAACGAATCTTCATACCGAGCTTCATTGCCTGATCGATCTCTGCCTGCATGCCACTTGTGATGTCATGTCCAAATACCCAAAGTTCGTCACAACGTCTTAGAAACACCATATCCATATATAGTGCCTGCCCTCGTTCGCTATCTTCTTTCATATACATAGGAAGAAGCAGATGCGGCGCGAACGGTATCGCTCCTGCATCAACCGCATGCCTGCTGTATCGCTTTGCATTCTCACATCCTGCTACTTTGTCCCTCGAGAACGGTGAACATATGTAAACGACAGGACGGTCGTTACTAAAAAACTCCATTTGCTTAACCTCTCTTTCAATTATTAGAAGATCAATATCCTCTACTTTTCTAAGGAGGTTTTCTTTCCGTTTTTCCGGCATTTTTGAAAAAAAAATATCCTAGTCTAACCGCTTCCTTTTATATGCGCGTTTAGGCCTGGATATTTTTTTGATTGTAAGCCGGAAAATACCTTATCTATCTTCCTTAGTAAGTTAGGGCGAGCGAAAGCAGCCTGCCGGAAAAGAAATAAAAAAGTTTTACGCAAAACCCGGAAAAAGCTTTAGCGAGGCCCCTTAGAAAGTTAGAAAGGCAAGAGAGTCCTTTCGGAAAGCGAGGTCAAAAAATGAATGCTGAAACCAAAGACATAGCCAGCCTGGCAGACAGAACAGACGAAGAACTGATCGACACCCTTATTGCCATCAGCGTCGTAGCCAAACGGCTGGCAGACAACCTAAGACAAAAGATTCAGACAAAGGAGACGAAAGAACATGAATGATAAAAAGAATTTATCAACGATTTTAGACGAAATCATAAAAAGTGGTGATGAAATCATAAAATCTGGTAAGAACATCCTTTCCTGTGCAGAAGTAGTAATCAAATCACTTAACGATATGAAAGCAATCTTCTCGGTATCTGATAAGACCACACTTCCACAGAAGAAAGAAAACGCCTCACTCCCTAGTAATGTAGCCGAGGAAAAAAAGTATAGCTTCGAAGACGTCCGCGGTATTATGGCTGGTCTATCTGGCCAGGGCAAGAAGACAGAAGCCAAAGCACTTCTTCAGAAGTATGGTGTGAGTCGATTAAGCGATCTGAATGAGAATGACTACGCAGCCGTAGCTGAGGAAGCAAAGGTGATCGCGAATGGCTAAGCATGCATTTCTCTCCGCTTCCGCATCACACAGGTGGCTGAACTGTCCACCTTCCGCGAAGCTTTGTGAGAGTATTCCAGATCAGAGCAGCTCCTACGCCCAAGAAGGAACCGACTGTCATGAGCTCTGTGCCTACCTGGTAGAAAAAGCTCTGGGGCACGATGTTAAAGATCCATCTGAGAATCTTACTTACTACAATATGGAGATGCAAAATTGCGCGGAAGAATATTGCGAATATATTCTGCAGCAACTGGAAGCGGCAAAGAAGTACTGCCCTGACCCAATGATCTTCATAGAGCAGCAGCTTGATTTCTCACGCTGGGTAGAAAACGGATTCGGCACCGGTGACTGCGTTATTTTAGCAGATCAGGTATTACAGATCATTGATTACAAACATGGTCTCGGTGTCCTGGTGGAAGCAGAAAACAATAGTCAGATGATGTGTTATGCACTCGGAGCCCTAGACGCCTTCGGTGATCTCTATGACGTCGACCGTGTAACCATGACAATCTTCCAGCCAAGACGCGACAACATTTCTACCTGGAGCATCAGCAAGTCAGACCTATTAAACTGGGCTGATACGGTGCTTGCTCCCACGTCAAAACTTGCATACGAGGGCAAGGGTGAATTCAAAGCCGGCGATCACTGTCAGTTCTGTAAAGTGAAAGCGACCTGCAGAAAGCGAGCTGAACATAACTTAGAGCTTGCCAAATATGACTTTGCTAAGCCAGACACCCTTGACGAGCTTGAGATCGCATCAATCCTCGGAAAGATAGATCAGCTCATTGCCTGGGGAAACGATATAAAGAACTATGCCCTGACAAAAGCACAATCCGGTACCCACTTTAATGGATGGAAAGTAGTCGAAGGTAGATCCAACCGTAAATATACAGACGAAACTGCCGTAGCTATGGTTGTCACAAAAGCTGGCTACAATCCATACGAGCAAAAGCTCATGGGCGTAACTGCCATGAATACTATGCTTGGGAAAGATCAATTCAACGAGCTCCTGGGCGGGCTCATATACAAACCGCCCGGAAAACCAGCACTTGTTCCGGAATCTGACAAGAGACCGGCAGTAAATACAGCAGTAAATGATTTTAATGACAATGGAGGAAAAGAAAATGTCTAAGATTAATAACCCGACGAAAGTTATCACAGGAACTAACACACGCTTCAGCTATGCAAACGTATGGGATCCAAAGTCCATCAATGGCGGCACACCGAAGTACAGTGTTTCACTCATCATTCCGAAGTCTGACACGGTTACTCTGAATAAGATTCAGGCCGCAATTCAGGCCGCATATGAGGAAGGCGAGTCCAAACTTAAAGGCAATGGAAAGGTCGTACCTGCACTGGATACTATAAAAACTCCGCTGCGTGATGGTGACAAAGAGCGTCCCGGCGATCCAGCTTACGCGAATAGCTACTTCATCAATGCAAATTCCGGTACAGCACCTGGAATCGTTGATGCAGACCTTAACCCGATTCTTGATAGATCAGAAGTTTACAGCGGTGTTTACGGCAGAGCCAGCATCAACCTTTATGCATTTAACAGTAACGGCAACCGCGGCATCGCCTGTGGACTTAACAATCTTCAGAAGATCCGCGACGGTGAACCTCTCGGCGGTAAGTCCAGAGCTGAAGACGACTTCAATGTAGACGATGACGACGACTTTTTAAGCTGATAGGAGGTAACACATGCAGGATGTATATCAGCAGGTTATAATAACCTGCACGACAATCAATGTGGTCATCTGCCTTGGAACCCTATTCAGTTGGATTTGGATAAAAGTCAGTGATCGCAAGGAAAAAAAGCGCAAAGAGCGCGAGGAACAGAAACTCGCGGATGAATTCACAGATAAGCAGTAATATCAAACTTGATACGGGCAGAGTTATCTTCTGCCCGTATCTTTAATTAAGGATGGTGACAATATTGGAAAAAATAAAGGCCCTGTCGCTGGACCTGGAAACATATAGTGACATAAATCTTGCCAAAGCAGGCGTTTACAAATATGCCGAGTCTCCCAACTTTGAAATTTTACTTCTAGGCGTCTCTATCAACGGCGGCCCAGTTGACGTATATGACCTTGCTTCCGGAGACACAGTACCCGATGGGCTTATCGCCGCAATCGCAGATGACGATGTGATCAAGTGGAGCTTCAATGCTTCCTTTGAACGCATCTGCTTGTCCGCCTGGCTGTTACGGCATTACCCGCAGTATCTCGATAATACAGATAATGGCTTCACGCCCTGTCGCTACAGCATTCCAGAAGACACGGTCGGAAATTACTTAAATCCTGTTTCCTGGCGCTGCAGCATGGTGCTTGCAGCATATAACGGATTGCCACAGTCACTCGAGCAGGTCGGTGTGGTCCTTGGCTTTGACGAGCAGAAACTTAAAGAGGGAAAGGATCTGATCCGGTATTTCTGTGTTCCCTGCAAGCCTACGAAGATAAACGGCGGCAGAAGCAGAAACCTTCCGGAGCATGCTCCCGATAAATGGGCCCTTTTCAAATTATATAATAAACGCGATGTCGAGGTTGAAATGCAGATCCATAAACGCCTGCAGAACTACCCGGTGCCGGACCTGGTATGGGATGAATACCACCTCTCTGAAGAGATTAATGACCGCGGTATTCTGATCGATCGGCAGCTTGTTGATAATGCCATACGGGTGAGTGAAATTACCCAGGAACGTTTATCTGAAGAAATGAAAAATAAGACTGGTCTAGAAAACCCAAACTCTGTCGCGCAGCTTAAAGGCTGGCTTTCGGATAATAATGTAGAAACAGACAGTCTCGGCAAGAAAGACGTCACTAAGCTGATACCAGAAGCCCCTGATAAGGTAGCAGAAGTACTGCGTCTCCGTCAGCAGTCTTCAAAAAGCTCAATCAAGAAGTATGTCGCTATGGACACTGCTGCCTGCAATGATAACCGCTGTCGTGGGATGTTCCGTTTTTATGGCGCCAATCGTACCGGTCGTTTTGCTGGCCGTATAATACAATTACAAAATCTCTATCGTAATTCCATGCCAGACCTGGCCGAGGCTCGTGAGCTTGTTCGTCAAGGCGACTATGAATCTCTTGATATGCTTTATGACAATATCCCGGACGTACTTTCCCAACTGATCCGGACCAGCTTCATTCCAAAACCCGGATACAAATATGTGATATCAGACTTCAGTGCCATCGAAGCAAGAGTTCTGTCTTTTCTTGCCGGCGAGCAGTGGCGCCTTGATGTCTTTGCGCGTAACGACGATATTTACTGTGAAAGTGCAAGTCATATCTTTGGCGTTCCAGTTGAAAAGCATGGAATCAATGGTGAACTTCGACAAAAAGGGAAAATTGCTGAGCTCGCACTCGGCTACGGCGGCAGCGTAGGCGCTCTCAAAGCTATGGGCGCCTTGGACATGGGCCTTTCCGAGGATGAGCTTCCTGGCCTTGTTGAGTCCTGGCGAAACTCAAACCCGAATATCGTTCAATACTGGTGGGACATCGACAACGCTGCAAAGACAACCATCAAGCAACGCATCACCACTAAAGTCGGTATGGTATCCTTCCGCTGGAAAAGCGGCATGCTGTTCGCCGAGCTTCCATCTGGTCGGCACCTCTCTTATGTAAAACCCCGGATAGGTGAGAATCAGTTCGGCGGCGAAAGCATCACATACATGGGTAACGACAGCACGAAGCACTGGTCCCGGATCGAGAGTTACGGTCCAAAGATCGTAGAGAATCTGGTTCAGGCTATCAGCCGTGATATCCTATGCTACAGCATGCAGACCCTATCCTCTTGCTTTATCGTCGGGCACGTGCATGATGAGCTGATCATCGAATGCAACCCAGGCGTAGATTGTACCGTGGTCTGCGCGCAGATGGGGAGAACCCCTCCCTGGATACCAGGTCTGCTGCTCCGGGCAGACGGATATGAATGCCAGTTTTATCAGAAAGACTGAACGCAAAAGCGGCACGGTCGCTCTCACATGAGAACTTCCGTGCCGCCCTTTTTATTGCTTATGTTTCAGTTTAGCGATCCCTGTACCAGATCTCTTTTGCGATCGTCTGCACCTTCTTTATATAGGCGTAGGCCTGAGTTTTCTCTCTGCCCAGGTCAACCTGATCCAGGGCCTCACTCTTCGAGTTACCTTCCGCCAGCAGGCTGATGATCCTGCCGTAGGTCGGGTCCTGCTGGTTCAGCTCTTTGATCAGATCTTCGAGCGCCATTTCCAGGAACATCTTATCCTCGTTCTCGGTGGTGCCGGTCGGGTCGTAACCCTTGCGGTCATCATCCTCAGCGGACTTGAGCATATCTTCGATCGACTCGAATTCATCCCACTCCGTCTTCTGGTGTTGCTTAAGATACCGGGTCGTCTGGGCTTTGAAATAAACCATGGACGATTCCATCTCTTCTGCCTTGATCGGAATGAATGCAACGGGAACTGTGCGTCCATGCTTGTAATGCCACGTTTCCACGTTATCCCAGTTAAGACCGCGCGTCTTCAGGTACGGCTTGTAATCGTCGTCGACGACCACCGGTGCCAGGACCTCGCCCTCACGAAGAGGAGCATTGTTAAACGGGTGACGGTTGCTAAAGTCTGAATAATATTTATTTTTTTCCACTGTGGGTTTCCTCCATAGGTTTTCCTGGAGGGACCCACAAGGTGGCTTTTATATATGTCCGTGCTGACCATTGAGAATTCCTCCATCTCGCTGGTCAGCCATCCATCTAACTGACATTCCTTTTGCGTTGCTCATCAGACCTTTATGGATGTAGCCGCCGTCGCGGTAAGCATCTGGTGATAGGCGCAAAAGCTGGTATTTGTTTGTGTTACGTAATCTCGGTCGGCTTCCTTCCTGCGTGGCCACTCGGTCCGGCACCGGCAGTGATAAATATCTGTTGCTACATCCAGCAGGGAGGGTCCCTGCTCCGCTTACTAAGAACTATCGAAATACATATTTTTGACTCCCTTGATTGGCTTGGATTTTCAGCTGATACACGTATCGTAGCCGGGATCAAAGAGAGTTTCGTCGAACTGATAGTTCGACTTTTTTGCATGAAAAAAGGGCCTCGCAGCTGCACTTGTTTCGTGCTAACTGCGAGGCCCTGTAAACCTGCTGTTTTTCGTCGTTTTCTGGTCGAACTGTCAGTTCGTCTTTTTCTCAAAAATATTTTTACGATGCTATCTTATCCTCCTGTCCCCATGTCGGAAAGCCCTGTAATTTCAGGCGATCATTTACTACTAAAAGTGATTCATGGAAGTGGTTATGCAATATATCCTGAGCGTTAATGCCCTCCTTCGTCATGGGATACTGCCCTACGGCTTTTTTCACCATATCATCGCTATACACAGGATGCAAGTGTAATCCTTGGCACAGCGCGCATACGGTCCGGAAGGTCACGTTGCAGTTTTCTTTTCGAAGGCTGCCGATGTAATCCTTGCTGAATCCTGTACGGAGCTGGAGTTCCTCATTTGTCATCTTCCGGCCGTTTTCTCGTTTCAGTCTCTTCATGTGAGCGTCAAACGTGCCCCAAAAGGATGACGGCAAATTCGGAAGCACATCCAGTATGTCATCCATACCTTCATTTATTTTCTCCAGGTTCCGCTGCTGGTCCAAAACGCTCTGATTGCATTCTTCTTCGATTTCTCTTGTTTCTGTAAAATCAGCAGAGTTAATGTCTTGGCTGAGATAACATTCATTGTAATACTCGGTGTATTGGTTATCCTGCGTATAGTGCCGGGTAAACTTAAGACAGCACTCGTCAACATGAGAAAGAGCATAATCCGTCAGAGCATAGCCCTGCGGGTATGACGGATCATCCGTTTTCTTTACGTAAAGCGGATCATTGATGCAGACCAGGCAACCGTCATAGATAAACTTCTCATCATCGATGAGCACCCTGAACTGAGGATTGTTATTGTACAGCCGGCTACCATTCTTGCCATTCAGGATGAAGGTCTGGTAATCTCCAAGGGTATTTGGATTGAAAGTAAAGGCAGGGTGCTCCTTACCCTTCACACGCAGATATGTTCCTTCTGCCTGTTTGTATCCTAACTGCAGAGCTCTCAGCTTTGCCTCATAGACCGTCACATCGAATACACCGGCGATCTGACGAATAGCTCGCTCAAGGATCTCTCCCTCTGTCCCGCCGTACAGCTCACGCTGCTCGTCGATCATCTTCGGGAAGTATTCATTAAAGATCCACCTCGGCATTAAGTATCGCGGTGCCAGGGAGTTGGCTTGCCACTCAGCCCACCAGCGCGCTTTGGCCATTCCCTCCATCCTATCCGGCGACCTCACCGGTGCCGAATCACAGTAGAGCGTTTTCTCTTCTCCGTTGAGTAACGCAATAATCTCGAAGAACTTGTCGTGCTTATCCCAGTGGACAATTTCATGGGCAATCGTGTCCGGCCTGCTTCCATAGCCATTGATGAAGTAATGATCACGGCTGATAAGTATGGTGCCAGGACCGATTTTTCTTATCTCGGAATATCGCACCGGGAACTTCTTCCCAGGGACTATCTTAAAATCATCGACGGTCTCATCTTGCTCCCGAAAATACATACGGCCCATTTCGCCTACGGGAAGCTCGGCATCGTACCATGTCAGCTCAAGCTCCTCCAGGATCTTTTTCAGCGGCGAATCCCAGCCGTTGTATATTTCCTCGCCGCAGAAGAACTGTGTGAAATCATCAGCAATATCCTCAAGCTGGTCGGTGCTAATGTACGGAACTAGGTATGCGTCGAGCGCGTTCTCCTTATCAAATTTCCCGTTGTAATATTCTTCGGTCCCATCGGACATCACGTCATGAAGGCCGTTGTGAAGGATACCTTTCAGATGAACCGTAAACCACCGGGTCTTCCGGTCAGCGTCATAGTCTGAGGTTCCCAGTCCCTTTGACACAATTTCAGCTCTTACATGTGTGTCAATTTCAATCCTTGGCCAGGCATCTGCCCGGCAGGTCAAGCTCATGACCTGCATATTTTCAATACCCTGCTTCAGAAGAGAAAGCACACCAAAGGAATGAAATCCTCGGCCGTCATGATTTTCATCTACGAATCTCTGGATCTCATCAAGCAGTAGTTTGCTGTAGTTCGCCTGAATATAACTTTTGAAATCTTTATTTACCAATCAACACCGCCTCCCGGTTGCTCCACGTACTTTTTATTATTGAATCATGACCGTCTCATCTTCAATGTTCTTCTCAAAAAGGGAAGAATAGAATTCACCATGATCGCGTTTATCTTTCTCTGCTGAGCAGAGGTTATGGAGTCCTTACGCTTATTAAACATGTCCAGCAGGAATTGATAATCATTCCGTCCGTCAAAACCGTTGTACGAGGTTCCCGGGAAAGCACCCTCATCATATAAATACATGAGCAGCTTTCTGGAAAACAGTCTCGAATCCAACGTGATGAACTCCCGATCATCAAAAGCATGCAGTAATTTGAACATTCCCTCGCGGACAGAGATTTCCTCATCCAGGTCGTCACGTTCAAATTTTCTGATGCAAGAGCTGCCGATCGGGTAGAGTTCATTACCGTTGTAACGGTTCTGGATCGTGTAGAGGTACCGGAGCCTTTCCTTTCCGCAAATGCATGCAGACTCCAGTTTCCGGTCCTCCTCACAGTCGATAATATCCCACTCCTCGACAGCAGAAGCCCAGTCGCTTGCCTCCGAGCTCTCAATGACAGTCCTAATTAAGTTTTCTGCATACGCACTTGCCATTGGAGCCTCCTTTAATAGTATTCCTCGATATAACTGTAGGCTTTATCAAAGACTTCTTTATCCTTAATCTTGTACTTCACCCACACAACACTACGAAGGGCTTTCTTGACTTCCTGACGGCCGCTGGTTGTATTCTGCCATCCATCAAACCGCACGATCTTTACAATGTCATCAATATCAGTGACAATCCGCTCGACGATGATCGGAGTACTTGAGTTCTTGACACCGTTGAAAAGTTCCGTCAGTGCCGCCTTACCTTTATCGATTTCTTCTTCAGGCACAACTTCCTTTTCTGCCTGAGCAGCCTCCTTGGCCAGCTCCAACAGCATTTTAAGGAATTCGATACTGTTTATAAGGCCTTGCTCATGCTGCTCACGGAGCTTCTCCAGTTTGTCACCAAGTTTCATGAACTTCGGATCGTCGCCGTGTTTTTGTATCTTTGCAACAAGATCGATTTCTACTTTCTTAGCTGCGTTTCTTGCACCATTATGCTTTTCAATAAACGCATCTATCAACTCTGCGTCCAGGGACAGAATCTCTTCGTCCTCATGAACTTCACCGACATCCATGTTGGAGTTTACAATCTCCATTGTCTTGGCTCCGAGAGCCGCCCAGATGAGGCCGCCGCCACCATTCGTCGGCTTCACAGATTCGAATACTTTTGACAGCCAAACATAATCGGCCTGAATCGGATTGAGCATCGGGTCTGGAGATACCGCATTCCAGGCACGGTTAAGGACCTGATAATCTGCTGCAAATTTATCCTTCAATGCGTTTGTCGGAATACATTCCTGTGCAGCCATAAGACCTTCCCAACCTTCAACAGTACGATCGACGCCCATAAAATAGCTGAGACACTTACGAAGCAGTGCAGGAATCTGTTTCTTGACCTCTTCGATGTTGGAAATAACCTTCTTCATGCTGCCTTCATCAAAATCCAAAGCCTTCGCAACGTTATCAAATATCCCAATATAATCAACAATCAGACCATGTGTCTTTCCGTCATCATAAGTACGGTTTGTACGGCAGATTGCCTGCAGAAGCGTATGTTCCTTCATCGGCTTATCCAGATACATAACCTGCAGGATCGGTGCATCGAATCCAGTGAGCAGCTTTGCCGTAACAATCACAATCTTCAACGGATCATTAGGGTCTCTAAAACGATCGAGAATCTTCGCTTCTTCATCTTTGGAACGATGGTATGCTTTATATTCATCAGCCTTGTCATCATTTGTATCCATGACAATAGTGGAGCATTCCGGCCCCAGGATCTTATCCAACTCATTTTTATACTTGATGCAGCAAGGGCGATCATAAACAACAACCTGTGCCTTATAGCCATTTGGATTAATCTTATCAGTAAAGTGTTTTGCAATATGGGCACAGACTTTATGAATTCGCTGCGGGTTATACATGATAGCCTGCATATTCACACGCTTGGAAAGCTCTGCCTTATCCGAATCAGAAAGGCTATCGGTCAAAACATCGAACTCGCGGTCCATTGTGTCGCGGTCCACCCTCAGGTCGATCGGAACCGGCTCAAAGTTGAGCGGCAACGTAGCATGGTCACGAATAGAATCCGAGAAGGAATACTTGCTCATGTAACCACTACGGTCCTCGCTTGCTCCAAATGTGGCAAACGTGTTCTTATCAATACGATTGATAGGTGTACCAGTCATGCCGAAGAAGAATGCGTTAGGGAGTGCTGTACGCATTTTAATGCCTAAGTCGCCCTCCTGCGTTCTATGACATTCGTCAACCATGACAATGATATTGTCACGAGGGCTCAGTTCACCACCTACCTCCTGGAAACGGAAAATCGTGGTGATGATGATTTTACGAATATCCTGTCGCAACATCGTCATGAGCTGGTCTCTGGTTCCTGCGGTCTCAAGGTTCCCAACATCAGAAGAATGAAACTGCGCTGTAATCTGCGATTCCAGATCCAATCTATCGTCGACAATAATGACAGTCGGGTTTTTGAGGTCCGGAAGCATACGGAGCTTCACTGCTGCGAACTCCATCAGATATGATTTTCCTGAACCCTGGAAATGCCAGATCAAGCCCTTCTTCGGATAGCCGGCACGAACACGATCAACAATCATGTTGGCGCCTTCATACTGCTGGTAACGAGCAATAACCTTGTACTTTCTGTATTTACTATCCGTCGCATATAATGTGAAGAACTGGAACAAGTCCATCACCTTATACTGAGTGATCATATCCTTGATACTGGTCTGAACTGCTGCCAGGCTTCCATCTGACTTGTCATCAGTTGTATGCCACGGGCCCCATTTAGCTGCGGGCATACAGACAGAACCATATCGATAGCATCTTCCTTCCGTTGCAAAGTTGAACACGTTCGTCACGAACATCTGCGGGATGCTCTGCTCATATTTATTAATGTCCTGTGCTCCGTCCAGCCATGTAATAGCTGCACGTACAGGAGTCTTCAGTTCACCTATTGCAAAGGGGAAGCCATTTACTAGAAGCACGATATCCAGCCGCTTCCCGCCTTCCTTCTTCGGATATACCCACTGATTTGTCACAACATACTGGTTTTTGTCCAGCATGCCATTGATCTCGGTCCCAAAGAAATTGATGGGTACCTGTCTTCCATCCTCTCCAAAAGGATAAGAGTTCTTCTCAAATACCATCTTCTTGAACTCCTCGTTCTGTGTAACGAGGTTCTGTGGATTGGTAGACAGCAGCAACGTTCTTAACTTGTAAATGATGGTATCTGCCCTGGAATCATCCTCGGCAATTTCCGGATTCAGACGAATAAGAGCATCCCTCACCATTGACTCAACCATCACATCACTTTCTTGACGATCAAGCTCGTCAGGTGAAATGTATTCCCATCCATTTTTGCTGAGCGCATTGATTATCATCTGCTCAGTCGTATTATCTTCGTTAAACATCAATCAGATCTCCTTTCCGTTCATTATTCTTTTATCAATTCTTTTCTTATGACAGACCACTCTAGGCTATTCAAGTCATTTAGGGAATCCTGTAATGCAAATTTTGATTTATCGCTCTGTCTTACAAGCTGCTCGTATGCATTTTGTTCGCTCTCAGGCGGTATCGGTATTTCATATGCATGAACAACTTTATCAGTGACTGCGGGATAATTTGCTCCACTGGCTTGATTTATCATAGCCTCTGTAAAAGGAACACTATTAATTACTCCCCACATATATCCTGTTGTAACCCCACTACATCTCAATACACAGAATCCAGTGGAACCGACAACATTATCATCGGAATATGGATTTATTGCGATATTCTGCAGATTAGGACGTACAGTGGAATACATTATATCTTCCTGCTTTAATACATACTGTGCTCTCGATGGAGCATCTGCTAAAACATATGGTGTCAATCCTGTGACTGTCTTTGAAGTGTTATCAATAGATGATATATCCAGATACTGTATTTCATCGGTCTTTTCAAACACTTTTGCCACACGAATAATTTTCTTATCAATCACGTCACCAATAGTTTTTACCGGATATCCTTTACCATAAAACATCTCGATAAATTGCGATTTTACCAACTCATCGGTCTCATTAAGTAAAGACTGATACGCAAGTCTGGAATCATTGATTGACCACAACAATTCCGCTATCTTCATCTGTTTGTCCATGTCGGGAAGGTTTAATTTATAATTCTGAAGATGTGACCACTTAACTCTTGGAGATAATGAACCCGCTGATTTACCTACTGCATAATCAAAGAAGTCATCATTCTGGATAATGAAGGGTAACAGGTCCGGAAATAATTTGTCTCCCTTTGCACGAATAACAGTGATATCTCCCGAGCACACACCATCAAACGGAGCTACAGCCGCTTTCTTCAAATATGCTCTACGACGTCCAAAGAGAACGTCGCCCTTTTGGAACATTTTTGTGAATGTATTATCAGTATTCGTGTTCCAATTTGAAAGAGTAACTTCATTAGGGGTTAGATGTTCCAAACCGACAATAGGTACGCCAGCCTTATCACCACTGAAAGTTTCTTTGCTCTCAAAGGCTATATCTCCTAATTTTACTGTAGGCATCCGGATACCTCCTCTTCCAACTTCTTAGTCATTCTATTTATGGCGGTCTCTTTAAATCTGTTTCTATATTTACTCATCGGCTTTTCCCTTCTGCAATAGTTCATTTATCACGTCATAATTCTCACGCATTTTTGCCGACGAAGACTTCCATTCGACGTAGCATTCATTAATAGACCTGTTGTCAATTACGACAGGTGCTGCCGGGTCTTTGACATAGAGAGGAATGCTAAGCGAAAAATTGTTTTTTTCTATATCTCGAGTAGAGACCGCCCGTGCGAGTTCTGGATCATCTTTGCCATAAGACTCATATGCCTTTTCAATTCTCTCAATATGGCAATCCTCAAGGTAACTCTGGGCATTCTTACGGGTCACCTCATTTACAGCGTTTATAAATAGCACTCTGTCCTTATGGTCATCGGGTTTCTTAGTCCTGCAGATTACAATGCACGCTTCCATCGGCGAGTTATAAAAGAGATTCGGGGCAAGCCCAATTACGCAATCAAGCAGATTAGAACGGACGAGTTTCTCTCTCATTTCCTTTTCTTCATTTCTGAACAAAACTCCGTGAGGGAACAATATCGCACATCTACCATTTTTTTGTTTCATACTTACGAGGATGTGTTGAAAAAAAGCATAGTCTGCACGGCCCTGAGGTGGCACTCCAAGGATATTTCTTCCATACTTATCCTTAGAAAATGCATCTCTGTTCCACTGACTGATGGAATAGGGAGGATTTGCCATGACCACGTCGAACTGTTGAAGTTTACCTCTTTCTATGAATGCAGGATCAGCAAGCGTATCCCCATTTGCAATCTGAAAGTCCTCAATTCCGTGAAGGAAAAGGTTCATTCTTCCGATAGCACATGTCAGAGCATTAAATTCTTGGCCATAAAGGGATACGTTACGCCATTCTTTTTTCTGATCTTTAAGGTACGCGATTGAAGAAATAAGCATACCGGCGCTTCCGCAGGTCGGATCGTAAATAGACTCACCTGATTCCGGTTTTAGAATAGCTGTCATAAGATGAACCACTGTACGGTTTGTATAAAATTCCTGAGCTGTATGCCCACTATCATCAGCGAATTTTTTGATAAGGTATTCATATCCACGGCCAAGTTCATCTTCCGGACAGTTCTCTATCGACAGCGTCTTTGTACTGAAATGTTCCATCAAGTCCTTCAAGAGTCTATCTGGAAGACGATTTTTATTTGTCCAAGTACCATCGCCAAAGATACCAGTAAGTTTTTCACTATTGGCATTCTCAATAGCCCTGAAAGCCTTCTGAATGGCCTTACCAACATTCTCAGAAATGTTCCTGACATCATCCCAATGAAAGCCATCAGGGATAACGTAACTGTGCGTTTCATCCCAATCTGCCGCCTCTGGGCCATTCGCCTTTACCGCCTTCTCAGTCTCTTCTTCAAAAACATCGTTGAGTCTTTTAAAGAAGAGAAGTGGAAAGATGTACTGTTTATACGATCCTGCATCTATATGATTTCTTAAAAGAACCGCCGATCCCCAGAGGTATGATTCGAGTTCTTCCTTTGATATTTTCTTACTCATTGACATATCCGCCTTCAATCAACAACTCTTTCATTTTGTCTTCTGCTGCGCGCACATTCTCAAGGGTCTCAAAATAGCGCTTACGCACGACTTCTGGTGGCACGGTCTCCTGCTGCTTCTTCTCAATATATTTTTTGACACTCAAATCAAAACTGCCATCTTCAACATCCTGAATAGTAGCAATCTTACAGCACTCAATAACATCCGTGTAATTCGTATAAAGTTCATACAAGGTCTTTACATTTTCGGGTGATATCTCGTTCTGAGCGCGTTGGGTCTTGTATATCTCAGATCCATCAATCAAGCAAATCCTGCCCTTATGCAAATGCAACTTCTTATTCGTTAGTAGCAAAATGCATGCCGACACGCCAGTGCTATAGAACACACCGCTTGCAAGCGTGATGACAGCTTCGAGCTTATCTGACTTAACCAGTTGTTCACGGATTGTTCCTTCCTTGCCGCCATGAAACAATACGCCCTGCGGAAGCACAACAGCGCAACGACCGGTCTGAGGGTCCATTGACTTAATCATGTGTTGAAGCCACGCAAAGTCTGCATTGGAATCCGTAGGGCAGCCCCAAATATTTCTGCCGTACTTATCGGATTCAAACTGCTGCGCTCCCCATTTTTCCATTCCGAAAGGCGGATTAGCAAGAACGCAGCTGAAGGTTTTTAGCTTGCCTTTTTCAAGGAACAGTGGATTCCGAAGCGTATCACCTTGCTTAATTCGTACATCTTTAGCACCATGAAGGAAGAGGTTCATTCTCGCGATGGCGGATGTTGATAGGTTGTTCTCTTGTCCGTAAATCCTCCCATAGGTCAAATGATCGTATTTCATATGACGGATAGACTCGATCAGCATTCCACCTGTTCCGCAAGCCGGATCATAAACGGTCTCTCCAGGCTTCGGATCAAGAAGGTCAACCATTAGTTTTACTATCGTCCGCGGTGTGTAAAATTCGCCAGCATTCTTCTTGGACATATCAGCGAACTTCTTAATCAAATACTCATAGCTATCGCCCATGATGTCAGCCTCATAATTCTTGTTGCCGACCTTCTTCATTGACATATGCTCAAGTAAATTCTTAAGGCGCTCATCCGTGAGCTTGCTCTTGTCAGTCCAGGTTGCATCATCAAAACTTGAGAATACGCCCGCAAGCGTATCAGGATTTGCCTTTTCAATACCAACCATCGCTTTAACAATCGCCTTGCCAACGTTTTCCGGGACATTCCTGACATCATCCCAGTGACAGCCGTCAGGTATTACAAAACTATAATTATCTTCAAAATCTGCGTATTCTTGATCACCATTTGATCTCTCAAGAGCCGCTGCACGTTCTTCATCGTGAACATCTGAGATACGCTTGAAGAATAAGATAGGCGTAACATAGCTCTTAAACTCATCCTGATTGATCGGGCCACGAAGAATATTGCAAGCTTCATACAGGTGATTAAAAAGCTCCTTTTTAGCCAACTCCTCTGGTGTGTCTGATGCTGCAGCAATGTCCTCATCGGCAGCTCTTGTTGCATCCTCAATGAGGCTTTCCCGATCAGTACCAGAAACCTTCTGTTCTGCTTTGCGCTCTACTGGCACACTTAGATCTCCGACTTTCTTTTCCATAACAGGCGGATACTTATTCTCAAAGTCCACTAGAATCTGAAGCTGCTTCTCATCAAGGAGTGTAAGTGCATGCTTTCTGATTTCTGCCGGAATGCCATAATATGCCTCTGCCACACTACCAGTAATAGCTGCAATGGTATCACTGTCGCCACCGATGGAAATTGCGTTACGGATAGCATCTTCAAAACTCGTTGATTCAAAGAAGGCCATAAGTGCCTGTGGCACCGTTTCCTGGCAGGTTTCATTAAATGTATAACTGCCGCGGATACCGTCAAGGGTGAAATTCATTGGATAATACTCCTTATCAATTACGTCACGAATTTCAAGCATGCTCTTTCCAGATTTAGCAAGAAAGATAGCTACAGCCGTAGCCTCTGCTCCCTTGATGCCTTCCGGATGATTATGCGTTACTATTGTAATCATACTGGAAAGTATCTTCGCTTCCGTCAGATCTTTGGCGGCAAAGCCGGCCGCGCTGACTCTCATCGCCGCACCGTTACCATAACTCTTATAAGGCTTTGGATCCTTAGCTTTCAACCACTTACGGAACATTCCGCCGTAACCAGCATCCGGATAAAGGTTGCCAAGCTGCTGCATATAATGTACAGCCATGGCCGGCAGGTCACTATGATCCGGCTTACTCTTCAGGATCGCTTCCGCAACCGCGAGCGACATGATGCTGTCGTCAGTCGGAAAGCACTTATATGTCAAGAACTCGAAGTCCTTTGTTTTTATATTATTCCATTCATATCGGGACCCTACAATGTCCCCAATTATTGCTCCAAGCATTTTATGTCTCCCTTACTTGTAATATGACACCAGCTGTTCCAGTGTCAGATTTATTCCAATCGCTGCAAGCGCGTCTTTACGTTCGTTATATAGCTTTGTCAATACTGGCACTTTGTCCTCCAGCCTGCCGTAGTGAAGCAGATTATGACAATGACTGCACAGCGAGACAATATTCTCCATAGAATCAAGGCTAGTTGTAAACTCGCGGTACTTAGAGATTGGAATAAGATGATGCGGCTCTGTGTACGGCTTTCCATTCTTACGAATAAAAGTCCTATCAGCCCCGTCAAATTCGCAATGATATCCAGCCTTCTTTAATGCCTTTGCAGCCGTCTTCGCATTACGCTTTGGCATTTCTCTACCTGTTGAAGGAGATGTCGTAGTTTCCTGGGGTTCAGCTATTCCCGGCCAATCTACAATCTCCTCGTCGTCATCAGTACCGATGATATCGCTAATCTCCTCAACCTCGGCCGGATCATACTCGGAATCCACATCACCAATTATCTCAGCAAGTGCTGCTTTCAGATTCTTAAGCGTCTCATCATCTGTCTGTAGCCCAATTGCTTTATTCAAAAGGAAAATAGCTTGCTCATCCGCAAGATGACACATATACTGCTGTTTTCCAGTCCCTGCTGAAGTAAAAGCGCTGTTAGGGTCATAGTGGTTCTTCAGCCATTCCTTATAGTTTGTTGCCTTGACGGAAACGTCGAAATCATAATACTTCGTATTGATTCGATATCCTTCGTCGTTCCAGGTAACAGATGTCTCCGCGGAAGAAAGTTCTGTGGGTTGATTTGCCTCAAAACAATCTGCCTGTGCTACACTTATAGCCATAATCTGTCCATTTGAATTATGAAGGATAAAATCGCCCTTCTTTACCTCTGTCATCATGGTGTAACCTGCATTCTTGTGTCCAGCACTATTCAGCTGAGGAGACCATACATAGCCTCCAGACCTTTCTTCGTCATATGTCTCACCCTGAAATACATAAAATACTGACATTATTTCCTCCTTACACTGCGCGCTGCATTTGCTGCTGGTCAAAAAGTCCAGACAACTTTCGAGGCGTATAGATTCTGCCATTCATATGCTCTAACTGTTCTAGGCTCTGATGCACCTTTATTCCGAATTCCTTATCCAAGAATGTAGAACGCATAACAGCCGTTCTTTCCATCTCATCCTTTATTTCACGTCTGCGACGCCTGGCATCCTGAAGCATTTTTGATGTCTTCAACATTTCGTTCTCGTCCAGATCGTTCAATTCCAGGTAATGAAGTAGGTCACACACTTCCTTATCTACATCGGAAAGCATAGTTTTCAGATTCACCTGATACTCCTCGATGTGAGAGCTCATGTAACAGAGCTCCGACAGCGTATTCTCCCAATCGTTTTGAAGCCCATCGAACATGGTCGGTTTTTTAGTCTCGTCATATTCCGGCGCACTGTAGACCGGCTCTTCTTGTGACTGCTTTGCATCCGCTTCAATCGTTGAATAGAAGCGAGACTTCCTACCAGTTCCTATCCGATCATTTGCTTCACGAAGAGAAAATATATTTGCCTCGCTAGAGTTCCGGGCAACTACTAGATTCCCTTTAGCATCGATTTTATAAAAGTTGCCCTGCATATCGACTATATTATACATTTTTGACATTGCCCTTACTCCTTTCAAAATTTCTGCAGCTTACCAAGTGTATCCTTCCACTGCTTTTCAGCTTCGGAAATGCTCTCTTTATACTGCTTATATGAATCTTCATATTCTTTAGCTATCTTTCCCTGTTCATCAATCGAAGGGAACGGAACCTCTAACACATTCAAATCCCTATAGCTAATGTTCATGACGGTCATTCCTTGCTGCAGGCTACCAATCATGCTATTACCAATTGGGCTGTCGATGAAAACCTTCAGATACGTGCTATTCATCTTCTTCTGGTCCAGTCTAATAACAATTACATTAGATGATGCAATACAAGGATATGTCTGCTCATGGAATACCGCTGACCGAATTGCCGTTCCTCTGGCCGGAAGTACCACGTCACCCTCTTTGAGGATATAGTTTTGCACCTTTCGTTCTTCTTCCTCGATCTTATCTAAACCGTCATAATCAATATCGTATTGGCCAATATTAGAAATGTTTACCACTCCGATATCACCAGTCTGATCCTTCTTTGATACCGCCTTACCACGGAATATCTCAGCCACTTCACCTAAAGGTATTTTTCTTAAATCCGATGCCTGGTATTTCATATAATCCTCGTTCTGTTGAGCCAGGAGCTTATCAATATTCCAATCGCCGTTTTCTTCTATTTCTTCCTGCATAGCGAATGTATCTTCACTTATCTTCATCTGCTTTACAGGACCACGCTTCGTTTTTCTTCCTAAAGCCTCATATTTCCGTATGATCACATCCTCCGTACGACCTGAACCGACGGTAATAAGGTATGTCTTGATACCAGTATTTTGGAATATTCCGTCCGGCAATTCCGCTATCATCTCCAGTTTATACATCTGGGTTACAAACTTCCTCAGGTCATTGACGTGACCACCCGCAAACGTAATACGGGCAGGCATCACTATAGCCAGTTCACCAGAAGCTGAAAGGTGAAGGAGCAAATTCTCTAGCGCCACCATATCAGTCTCACGGCACATGAAGTTATCTGCATCCTCAGCCAAATCTCTACCACCGAAAACTGGGACGGAGAGTATCCGGTCAAACTTTTCATTCAGGAAGCCATACTTATATATGTTAGTCTCAATAACAGTTACATTATCGTAGCCCTCAAAAACTCGCTCGATTACTTTCACATACAAAGCATTTTGAGAAGTGATGGTGAAATCACAATCGAGATGCGCATCTACTGTCGTTTTCAGGTTAGGTACAAACTTTTCACCTTCAGCAATCAACACTGTTGATGCACCTTCAATATATTCTTCCATTACCTTCATCAACGGATCTGGTGCCATGATCACTCCGTAGTTTCCATTTTCAAAGCCCTGATGTAGCAGGTTCTCCCAATCAGGATTCTCGTCCACCTGCATATAAGCCTGATAGAACTGGTCCACGCTCTTGAAAGGATTTCCAGCATGCAGTTTACCGGTTACAACCAGCATTGCCTCGTAGGCTTCTTCCTTATTTAATTCTTTTCCACGGTTCTCAGACTTAGTCTCAGCAACAAGCATTGCGCCTGTAATCATCTTGCTGGTATCCATAGTTCCGCGAAGTGAATTGTAATACATCCATATTCTATCTTTCTGTGTTCCTGACATTTCATTTCCCCCTTGCATTCATACCACTATTTGAATCGTTAGTAGCTCTCGTAATAATGAGCCTTCCATCTTCGCAGGAAACGTTCAAGTTGTCTCCTGCTGTGAAGCCGAACTTCTGTAGCCATTGCCCCTTTAATATGATTGTCGGAGTCGGCTTGTAATTGTAGCCACCGCTCTCATACACTTTTAAAGTTCTATTGGTCTCGACATTCATTTCTATATCCCCCTAAAGTCATCCTCAATAAGAGCTCCTGATTTACTTCTTGATGATAATATATCACACATGTACATCTTTGTCAAGCATTTTCATAATTTAGTATTCGCATACCAAATTATGATTTATTGTTTCTGTGTTCAGCGTTTAAGAAGTAACGAGTAGGTTTAAGGCTTCGATTCGCGATCAAATAAAAAAAATCCCCTGCGCCGCCAGACAAATTGCAACGCACAAGGATCTCTCTTCTTTATAGATCATTCTATTGTGGATGGTAATTAGGAAACAATAATATTATCTACATATCTTTTTTTATTATTGCATTAAGCCACTTTTCTTCAGACCTTCCTGGCCGAACATCCGTACTGATCCACATCTTTATTACATTCATTCCCTCTGACTGCTCTACGATTGCTTCCAGTGCCTGTTCAGTTAGATCTGTAAAATAGCGGCCGTTACGCATGCCTTCGTATTCGCCATACTTAAATGATACGTACAATACACCATTATCATGCAGCGCATTTTGAAACTTCAAGAAAATTATTGGCAGGTCTTTCTTAGGCAAATGCAGAATAGAAGCGCATGCCCATATTCCATCAAAACATTCGCTCGACGCGATATCCATGAAATCCACGCACTGTACTGGTTGCCCTATCAGCTGCGATGCTTTATTACATAACTCTGATGATCCATCTATTGCCGTCACATTATAACCTGACTCGATAAAGTGTTTGCTGTCTCTCCCAGATCCGCACCCGCAGTCCAGGATATACCCTCCTGCTTTCAAATACTGCTCGAATTCATCATAAAGCTCACTCATTTCTACGCTACTGGTACTATCGCAAAATGCTTCTGCATTTGCATTATAATATTCTATTGTTTCACTCATCAGAACACCTCTTCTCCAATTGCTGCTGTATCCCATCTATGTATTAGGAGGCTTATAGCTCTCTTATCCATCTCCTGCAGAAAGTCATGCCTTTTTTGTGCTGTATCGCCAGTCTGACTCATTAGTGTCTCTCTCAGTGGATGATGGCTATTGATTAAAAATTCATTTCGCTTTGATAGCCTACTTAGATATTTTATTGCAGGCACTTTTGCGAACTTACCATCTTCGCCCCTATTGCAACTAGGGCATGCCAACACTAAATTCCACACCCCATTAAGGTTTATGTCCGGCATAAGTGGCTGTAACGTATATGGGAAAAAGTGATCAACATCACATAGTTTGTCGTCACCAGTATCTACTGTTATATCATCAAAACAGTAAAAGCACTTTCCCTTCTGATAACCGTTTAGTGCATCCCGTGCAGACGTTATATTCTTTCGTCTAAAACTATCATTTGTAAAAAAGAGACGGCTTTCTTCGTCGTATGCTACATCTAGCAAATTTCGTGAAATTCCCATACTCCATGCTGATTCCACCAGATTCCACCTAGCCTCTGCCTCATGCATCAGATTATCGGAATAGGTAATTTCGTCCAGCTTGAACACATCATCTGTAAGAATTATTTTCTTTTGATTAGGCACCTTTTCATAAAATTGCACCGGCAGTGCTCCATTATTCACGATGTGGAATGCATCTATCACATTATTAAAGCCAAGTTGAACTGTGGTATTAATCAATTGATCATAGCTAATACTTCCATCATTATAGTTACTACACGCCGTAATAAACCGACTTGACTGGCTTGTTGCCTGCTTCGGCGCTTTTTCTACGTGCTCGCATAAATGTCTCGAATATGGAACCGCTAGCTCCCCATATGTTACTTCCGTTTTGCCCTCTTTAGATAAGTCTAATAAGCTCTGTGCCAAAGCAAATTTATATGATGCAACATTCCTTCCAAAAAGAATAATGCTTCTCCAATATGATTCCAATGATGGATGTTCTTCCTGGAAAGTCTCAATATCTCCCATGTTCATCTACTCCTTTGCTAGCACGATCTGTTTCAATACAAATATGCTTTATTATGTTAACCTATGTACATTATAACATAGATACCTTTTAACGTTATTTCAATTCCTATCGTTTATTTGTTTGCACCCAGTACGTTAATAATAGGCGCATCATTATACTCCATACGTCTATCTTTACTATAAGAGGAAAAGCCTCACCGGCTAAATACCTGTGAGTCCCTGTCTACGCCGCTTTCCTAGCGGTTCCGCTATCGTGTATTTGTATCAATCTGGGAATTAAGACGTCGTTGAATATGTCTACTGTAAAAATATAATCAAGATGATTCTCGCTGTCATCTGTTTCCAGGCGTTCTATCGCTTCTTCTCTGTCATCTTCACTGTTTTCACCTGTCAGTGCCAAAGTGCTGTATCCTTTTTCATTGAATTCCTGCGACAGCGTCTTTGCTTCCTCTTTTCTGCCGCAGAAGATCAACCCCTTGACCCTGTCTCCTGAATGACCGTAAAATTCAGCAGCCTCTGCGATCCTTTCGACTCTCTCCGTACATACAAGATGATTGAAATCAGCGTTATCGTCAAGCAATGCACCATTAACTGTTATTTCACTGACTCCGAAATAATGGAACGGCGTCAGCATATTTTCTTCCAGAGCCCTGTTAAGGCGTATTTCATAAGCAATGTTGTGATCGAACAAATCAAAAATATCATAACCATCTGTTCTCTCAGGAGTGGCCGTCATACCAAGAAGGAATTTTGGCTGGAAATATTCCAATACCTTTTGATAAGAAGGTGCCCCTGATCTATGGACTTCATCTATTACGATATAATCAAAGCTGTCTTTATCAAAGGAATGAAGAATCTGCTCCTTTGCAAGCGTCTGAATGGTCGCGAAAACATACTGCGCATCCATTTCATGGATGCCACCTGTCAGCATGCCAGTACTTATATTATGGCCCAGAACATTTTTAAAGCTTTTCATCGCTGCTCTGGCAATGTTTTCACGATGCACGACAAAAAGAAATTTTTCAGGTGAGAATTTTTTAACATCAAATGCCGACAGATATGTTTTCCCTGTTCCGGTCGCAGAAATCAGCAATGCCTTGTCCTTTTTCGAATTTCGCAATGCTTCTATAGACCTCAATGCCTCTACCTGCATCTTATTGGGATTGATTTTCTGCAAATCTATAATATTGTTTTCTTCCTGTCTTGCCGCTGATATCCCAGCACGCTTCGAGGTATTATATATTTCGTCATAAGCATCAATCCAGGCATTGTCCACGATCGTAGCATTGTCAAAAGTATAATCGAATTCCCTGATGATATTCTGCATCACAGACCCGTTTTCCATAGAAGACAGCTTCAGGTTCCATTCCTTGTTTGCCCCCAGCGCGTTCTGTGTAAGGTTGCTGCTGCCGATGATAAACGAAAAGGAATCTTCATGTCTGAATATATAACCTTTTGCATGGAAGTTGCCTTCTGTCACGATACGCAGTTCTATGTTTTCAAATTCCAGCAGTTTCCTCAATGCTGACGGTTCAGTAAAATTCTGATACTGCGAGGTAATGATCCTGCCCTTTATTCCTTTTGCTTTCAGTTCCGAGAGTATCGATAATATGCTGATGATGCCGCTCTGAGTAACAAACGCAACTGAAAAAAAGAACTCATCACAAGATCTGAGTTCATTTTCTATAGTGGTAAGTACCTTGATATTGTTTTTATGATCGTTGACAAGCAGCTTTGGATTATACTTGTCCAAAGATGCGAGATTGCAGTCTATAAATCCGTTTTCCAGACCTGCGGACAGTTTGTCTGCTATACCCAACCTATATCCCTCTTTTTCTCAATGCCTTTACTATCGGCCAGTCCGCCGGTGCCCAATCAAGAATTCCCACCTGATCCGGTGTCAGCCACTTGATATCAAGATGTTCTGTCAATGTTATTTCTCTGTTGCTTACCGGACAGAGAAAAGTCTCCATATCCAATATGAAGTCCGGATACTCATATTCTACTCTGTCAAAATATTGCATGTCATCAACAGGAACATCAACGAGCATCTCCTCTATCAGTTCTCTGTGCAGAGCTTCTTCAGGCGATTCGCCCTTTTCTATCTTACCACCCGGGAATTCATATTTTCGCGAAACATATTCATATTTCCCGACACCCCGCTGTGCGCATAATATTTCATTATCATTGACCAGGATCGCCCCTACGACATTCAACTTTTTTTTATTTTTCATATATCGATTATACTACAATTACGCCAATTGAGCTATCATATTCAAAACGCCGGGTGTACTCGGCACACGTCCGGCTTTTTACATACTTTTTTATTATTCTGCTGTGTCTTTTTTCCTGCCTTTCAGATAAAAAAGCATAAATAATATGCCGATCGCTATGCTTACGGGTCCCCACACCATCAGATCTGAATATGTCCCGTGTCCGGCGATGGCGATCACACCTGCGAGAACATATATGATGACTGAGGCCAACGTCCCGCCCCCTGACAGCTTTTTGTGTGTAACGATCGCTATTATACCGGCTGCCAGCAGGAGTATAGCAAATATCACGCCTACGCTTCCTGACATGCCGTTGTTTTCTTCCAGAGCATTGTACATCCCCGCGGCGCAGGACTGGAACAATACAAACATTACGATCACGCAGCTGATTATCCCGAGTACTAATTTAGTTGTTTTCATGTTATCCCTCCTCTTCTGATTTAATTATAAGTTGTCTTGTGATGATTACTTGCGTCATTTTCGGGATAACACAGTTCCGTTCCTTGTGCTCGTATGCGGCCGGCTTTGTATCTTATTATGCTTCTGCAATGAGCTGCAGGAGTTCCTGCATGTCGTCACGGACCTCTGCGAATCCGTTCGTCTTATTGAAGCCGCTGGCGTAAAGGCCTCTGTTCACTTCGATCATTATGGAAGTCACGCGCTCGTCCTTCCAGTAGCGCATCGGCACTATCGCGCCCCAAAACGGCGCATTGATCATGCATTCATAACCCCTGGCTCTGAGGTGATCTGCCGCCGCTTCTCCGAGCATAGCGGTCTCTGCCCCGAAATCATTGAGACCGATGCAGATGTCGGGCCTGCTGGCGTCTCTTTCATAAGGCAGCGGCTCCGCCGGGAAGGAATGACAGTCGACGATGCGGCATTTGCCCTGCCTTTTGATCTCTGCCGTCACGAAGCCTTCGAACATGGCGTGATACGGCCTGTAATAATAATCGATTATCATATCCTTGTCGTTCGCCTGCCGCAGAGGCAGTCCTTCGCTCGTGCGTTCATAGCATATGCCCATGCCGATCTCCTCCATTTCGTCAGGCAGGAATCTCTCCACATCGCAGACAAGCCTGCTGACCGGGAATACGATGTTGCCCGGCCACGCAAAGATCTCGTCGGCATAAATGTCTGTCATCCTGCCGAGTTCGCATCGTATGTCGGCGATAAACTCGCGTCCGGCGGTATAAGTGCTGCTGTGAGGTATGTGTACTATCATTTGTCGTCCTTTCTGTTCGTCAGATAAGGCCGCAAAGAGTGCACATTAAAAATGCCCATCGTCACGATGGGCATTTTACGCTGTGTCATATAACCCATCGTTCAAGCTTTAGCACCTTGATCCTGCGATCAGGTTGCTGTGCGGTCGTCGAGCTTGTCTCTCGCGCACTCTTTATGGCTGTTTGATTGTTTATATATGATATCACATTCCCGTCAGGAATGGAATATCCGTCAGCTGTTCGTAGTAATGAACGGTGCCAGCGCCTTGGCAACTGATGTCACCGGCATAGTCTGCAGACCGATCTTGCCCGGACCTGTAACTACTGTGTTGAACAGTCCTTCGCCGCCGAAAACAATGTTCTTGGCGCCTTTGATGGTTATTATCTCCATGTTGCAGGATGCACTCATGTAAGCCAGATGGCCGCTGTCTATCTGCATCTGCTGTCCTGCCTGCAGTTCATACTCGATGACGGATCCGTCGATCTCCAGCATTACCATGCCGTTTCCTGCCATTCTCTGCATGATGAAGCCTTCACCGCCGAACAGTCCTGTCCCCAGTTTCTTCCTGAAGAACACTGACAGCTCGACTGAACTTTCACTGGCCAGGAAGGCTGATTTCTGAACGATCATATCTTCCTGAGATACATCGATAGCCCTTATCTGTCCCGGGAAGCTCGATGCGAACGCGATCTCTCCCGGGCCGCCTTCACAGGTGTATACATTCTGGAATATGCTGTCTCCCGCCAGCATCCTTCCCAGTGATTTGCCAAGACCTCCGGTACCCTGAGTCTTCATGTTCATGTTTGAACTCATCCAGGCCATGGCTCCCTTTTCAGTGATCATTGATTCCCCTGCGTCCAGCTGACAGATCACTACAGGCAGCTGTCCTCCTTCGATACTGTACTTCATTAAAAACTCCTCTCTCATGCCTCACGGCTTTTCAGTAATAATCCTCTAATATATATCAGTATGCTATTCGGACCTGCACAGTCTGTATATCGCATCTGCATATATCTCCGTTACGAGTTTATACTGCCTTATATCTATGAATTCGTTTTTCTGATGAGCGCATTCTCTCTCGCCGGGCATGCTCTGCCCGAAAGCAACAGTCCGTTTGAAAGCTCTGGCATAAGTACCGCCACCGCTCGATACCGGTCCGTGCTCCGTGTCTCCCGTATGTTCGCGATATATATCCATGAGCGTCTTCATGAACGGATCATCTTCGGGTATGTATATCGGCCCCTTGTAGACATTTTTGACCAGGCCGAGATCGTATTCGCTGCATACAGGCCCCATGGCTTCATATACGGAATCCTCGCCATAACTGACAGGACAGCGCACATTGACGGTCAGACGAACCGACCTGGTATCCATATCTATCATGCCGACATTCACTATCGTCTCGCCGGACTGTTCATCCTCGAAACGGCAGCCCAGAGAAGCTCCGTTCAGTTCGTATCCGATGCGGCTGTTGTAAAAATCTATAAATTCGTTGATCCCGTCATTCGTGAATGTAAATTCCCCAAGAAAATCGAACATCTGGCTGATCGCATTGACGCCCTTTGAAGGACGCGCACCGTGCGCCGAAACGCCTTCGACTGTAATCTCCAGGCTCTTGCCCATATTCCTGGTGTGGATCTTCATGCGTCCCTCTTCACGCAGCTGGACAGCCCGCTCCCTGATGGCATCATACGCGCCGGCCTTTTTCGCATTGACCACGACTCTGGCATTCTCCGCGACCATATTGGGGGCCGAACCGCCGCGGAAGCTCCTCAGTTCCAGTCCCTTGGCAGTCGTTTTCGCAAATTTTTTGGCTATGTCTATCTCATAGATGCCCATCTCGGCATTGACAGCCGGAAACTCGGAATCGGGCGTGAATCCGAAATCAGGCTGATCGATCCTTTCATTGTAATATGCCACTCCGGCCCAGTCGGTCTCCTCATCGAGTCCGAAAACCAGTCTGACTTTTTTTTCGGGGATGAGCCCGGCATCGCTGAGGGCCTTCATCGCAAACAGACAGGCGACCGCCGGACCCTTGTCATCCGTGGTGCCTCTGCCGTATATCCTGCCGTCTTCCTCTTCACAGGCAAACGGTTCATGATCCCAGCCTGAGCCTTCAGGAACAGTATCCAGATGACAGATGATCCCCATCGTCTCGTCCGATGTGCCGACCATTTCGCCGCTCTCGTCATATATCTCGCCGCCGAATTCCAGATGTCCTCCGTACCCGTCGACATCCTCGGCTTCAAAGCCGAATTCTTCTCCCTTTTTCAGCATGTATCTGAAAGCCTTATCGACTCCGTCTCCGAACGGTTTGCCTTCAGGCCCGTCTTTTTCGGCAACGCTCCTGATGGCTATCAGCTCTTTGAGAGTCTTCATCTGCTCGTCCCAGTTATCAGCTATCTTTTCTTTTAATATGTCCATGTATTCCATTGTTCTTCCTGTTCTGTCGCTTCGCTATTTGCCTGCGCGATATGTCTGCCCCGCAGCTCCGGACGGTCATCAGTCCGATCCGAGGATCTTGTTGATGTTTTTCTTTGCCTGTGTTGCCCGTCCCAGATTGCCTGAATTGCTCAGTTCTTTATTGTTCTTGTAATTCTTGTCGAGAGGTATCACAGTATATTTTTTCGGTCCGCTTCCCGCCATGTCTACCCAATAGGGCATGGTCGTGCTCTTGAGGCTGACAAGTTTCTTTTTGCCCTTGTCGTACTTGATGTTCAGTCTGACGATATATCCTTCTTCTGTGTGAACATCGCCGTCCATCCATTCTCTCCTCTGATTGGAGAGCAGGTTGCCCATGGCATAATAAACTGTGACCTTTTTCACCGTCTTGCCTTCGCTGTTCTTTTTAGCGATGACTGTTTTCTCCTGCGGTACATGCGGATGGGATCCTACGATCACATCGACATCTGTATCTTTGACAGTCTGCCTGGCTATTTTTTCCTGCGCAGCGCTCGAATGTGTCTGGTACTCATTACCCCAGTGATAATACATTATCACCACTCCGGCTCCGGCTTTTCTGGCTGCTTTTACGGTCGCCTTAATCTGTTTGATGTCTTTATTAAAAGTATTGTATCCGAAGCTGTTGACGCATTCTCTGGCCTTTGCCGTCATCTTGTTGCCGTTGAGATCTCTGTTATCCGCATTGCCCCCACCGTATACATATGATACTATGGCAACCTTCACGCCGTTCACACTGGTGATCGAATAGCGCGGGTCATCTGCCTTTGCCCTGCTGCCTGCGACTTTGAGGCCGGCCTTCTTCAGCACCCTGATCGTCCTGAATATCCCTCTTTCACCGGCATCGTTAGTATGGTTGCTGCTGGTCAGCACTGTATCGAAGCCCACGTCCTTCAGGTCGTATGCCAGATCGTCCGGACTTCTGAATACAGGATAACCTGTGTATCCGCTCTTGACCAGCGGCGCTTCCAGAGAGCAGAAGGACATGTCAGCGTCTTTGATATACGGATCCAGATATCTGAAGCTCTGCGTGAAATCATAGCCGTTTTTTGTCTTTGCGGCATCAAGCACCGGGCCATGCATAACAAGGTCGCCCGCGCAGCTCACGCTAATGTTGACCTTGTTCGACGCCTGCTGCTCTGCTGTACTGCCGCCCTTTATCATAGGTAAGCCAAAACGGCCGAATGCAAACACGACCGCGGCAATAACGATTATTATGATAAAAAAGCGCTTCTTGAACCGTACTTTTTTATGCCTGTCTTTTCTCATATCACACTGTCCTGCTGCACTCAGTCAACAGCTTCGACCCCCTTGATCTCAGGATAACTCTCTGTAAGTATCTTTTCCACTACTCCCTTGATAGTCATCCTTGCTCCCGGGCATCCTGCGCAGTGACCCTGCAGTCTTACCTTCACGATATTGTCATCTGTATATTCAACAAATTCTATATCTCCGCCGTCTCTCTGCAGGAAAGGTCTTATCTGTTCCAATCCAGCCTTTATTTTATCTTCCATGTTTTTCTCCTTTAATCTTTCTTTCTGATATCTGTACTTTATCCTTGATGCCGTGTCCGTCCGTGCTGCAGCATTCTGTCTGCCGTCCCGTGCGGAGCAGGCGCTTAGACACGATTATTATACCCCCAAAACTGTCCATAGTAAACACAGAAGAATCTGCGGCCGCACAGCGGGGCATCCATATCCCGCTGACATTTATCGAAAGGGCGCATGCCTGCGGCCGTTCTGATATCGAAAGGGCACATGCCTGCGGCCGTTCTGACACACACCTGCAGTCGCCGCCGCTCTTAGCTGTCAACATATATGTTACATTTTGAAAAGTACTCCGCTGCTATCTGATCAGGGCTTTTAAAGTTCAGACATGTCTTCGGCGATGTTACTTTGGCGATCCTGCGTTTATAGTTTTGACGGCCTTGCTGCGCAGTATTTTTGGCTATCCTGCGTTTATAGTTTTGGCGGCCTTACTGCGCAGCGTTTTTGGTGCTTCTGCTGTTTATCATTTTGGTGTCCTGCCGCACAGCGTTTTTGGCTATCCTGCGTTTATAGTTTTGGCGGCCTTGCTGCGCAGCGTTTTTGGCGCTCCTGCTGTTTATCATTTTGGTGCACTGCCGCGCAGCGTTTTTAGCGCTTCTGCTGTTTATCATTTTGGCGCCCTGCAGAATGTCATTTTTAGCACTTTGCCGGGCCTTGATATTTTTGGCTCAGAGAGAGGCGCTTGGCTCGGCAAAAGGGAAACACTTGGCTCGGCAAAAATTTGCGTCTTTTCCCGCTTTTTGGTGGTTTTAACGCGGATTTTTTTTGGAGGTGTTTACAATAATTATTCGTCCGTTTGATTATGTAAGCGGTCGCGGGCTGTGCATGAAAGCAGCATGGTGAATTTTTCCATTTTTCCGCGTCAAATTCGCTAAATCTCCCCCAAAAACACAACAATTTAAAATCGACTTCCGGTCCCGCACCTCGACACGCACCTCCGACGCGACTGGCACGCTGGCATCATAGATATTCCTTATGGCATGTGGGGCGGAAGCAGAACTTAAGCGGTCGGCACGGTCTGAAACTAAGAAAATCCAAAGAATTTTTTATTTCAATTTGCGTGTTTCATGGTTTTTGACTGTGGTATAATATCGTCAGACAACAATAATAACTTTTATTTAAAGCAAAATTATAATCATATGGAGGTAATCAAAATGAAATGGACATGTTCAGTATGCGGATATACTTATGAAGGAGACCAGGCTCCTGAATCCTGCCCTCAGTGCAAGGCACCGAAAGAGAAATTTGTGAAGGCAGCTGAAGGCGAAATGACATGGGCAGCAGAGCACGTAGTAGGCGTAGCCAAGGGCGTTGACGAAGAGATCCTGCAGGGACTCAGAGACAACTTCAACGGAGAATGCTCTGAAGTAGGTATGTATCTGGCAATGAGCAGAGTGGCTCACAGAGAAGGATATCCCGAGATCGGACTTTACTGGGAAAAGGCTGCTTTTGAGGAAGCAGAACATGCATCGAAATTTGCTGAGCTCCTCGGCGAAGTAGTGACCGACTCCACCAAGAAGAACCTTGAGATGAGAGTAGAAGCAGAAAACGGAGCAACTGCAGGAAAATTCGAGCTGGCTAAAAAGGCAAAGGCTCAGAATCTCGACGCTATCCATGACACAGTTCACGAGATGGCCAGAGACGAAGCAAGACACGGAAAAGCATTCCAGGGACTGCTCAACAGATATTTCAAATAAAGATCACGAAACAGGTGCGGATAGTTTTCCGCGCCTGTTTTTTTGTCTCTGCATTTACTGACAATGGAGGAATAATTCTATGGACATACTGATAACGAAGGCAGCAGCCGACAAGCTGGCCGATTATCAGAAGACCGGCAAATATCACAGGCTCGATATCATCAAAAATACATGCTGCACCTTTGCCTTCATATTCGATAAAGGCCGCCGCAGGGAGGATGACCGTATAATCGAAGCCTCTGTCATAGCCAACGACATCGATACGAAGGATTTCGCAGCGGCGCTGCCTGGTCAGATAACTTCCTGGGCCTCATACTGTCCGGATCCGGAACATACAGGGCAGACGATCTCTGTGCCGGTGACATCACGCGCCTTTGCAATGCTCAAAAACGTCATCATCGACTGTGATGACCGCAGCATTCTTCACCGCGAATTCAAAGTTTTTCAGAACCGTGACTGCCGCAGCCGGCAATCCGGAGAATAGAACTGACGTCCGACACGCCTGAGCAGCCGGAAATGCAGATCCTGAACATACTTATCCGGGGCGGTACTCACTGTCCCAGATTTTTTATTATTTCATAAAGCTGTCCGGCATCCGTGATCGTGTTGACCTTCCTGCGGAAAGCGGTGGCACCCGGCTCGCCCTTCATGTACCAGCCGAAATGCTTGCGCATTTCTCTCACCGCCGCGCGTTCGCCTTTTTCTTCTGTCATCAGTCTCAGATGACGCTCCATCATTGCCTTTTTCTCCTCGAGCGAAGGCGGATCAGGTACCGGCTCTCCCCTCCACATGGCATTCGCTTCTCTGAAGATCCAGGGATCGCCCAGCGCTCCTCTGGCTATCATGACCATGTCGCATCCGGTCTCTTCCATCATCGCGACCGCATCGCCGGCAGTGAACACATCGCCGCTGCCGATCACCGGTATTGTCAGCGCCTTCTTCACATCGGCTATCACCGATCTGTCTGATCTTCCAGTGTAATACTGATCTCTGGTCCGGCCGTGTACTGCAGCCGCAGCCGCACCTGCGGCCTCTGCCGCCTCTGCCGCCTCGACTGCGTTGATATGCTCCTCGTCCCAGCCCGCCCGCATTTTCACTGTTATCGGCTTCGGCTGCGCACCGCGACTGTCCGTACCGGCGGTACCCGCGCCCTCTGCAGCGGCGGTCTGCATACCATTTGCGGAGATGTTCTGCGCGCCCTGTTCTGCGCCCTCCACAGCAGCTTTCACTATTTCATATATCAGCTGCGGATCTTTCATCAGCGCGGAGCCTTCGCCGTTTTTCACGACCTTCGGCACCGGACATCCCATATTGATATCTATCATCACATTCGCACGGCCCGCCAGCATGGAAACAGTCTTTCTGATCACTTCCGGATCCGAACCGAATATCTGATACGCAACAGGCTTTTCTCCCGGAAGTATCCTCAGCAGTTCCTCGGTCTTGCGGTTGTCGTATAGCAGACCTTTGCCGCTGATCATTTCCGAGTATGTCAGGGAAGCTCCCATTTCACCGGCCAGCAGTCTTGTCGGAGCATCCGTGATCCCCGCCATGGGCGCAGCAGAAAAAGGCGACATCACTTCAATGCCGCCTATTTTTATCGTTTTATTATTATTTATATTATATTTCGACTTCGGCATCCTTTACCGCCCTCTTGTTGGCAGGGTCTTTCTTGTTTTTCTCATATATCAGCGCCAGACCTTCCAGAGTCAGAAGCTTATCCACTACATCGATGCAGTCCACTCCCTCATCCACCAGTGTGGCAAATCCGCCCGTGGCAATGACCTTTATCGGCTTGCCGCTTTTGTCGATCTCACCGAGTTCCTTCTTCATTTTATCTACAATGTAGACGATCATGCCCATGTGTCCGTAAACAAGCCCCGACTGTATGCTCTGCATAGTGTTGCGGCATATCACGCGTCCCGGATCTTCCAGTTCAACTCTCGAGAGCAGCGAACATTTTTCGGAGAGGACATCTGAAGATATCTTCAATCCCGGTGCGATCGTTCCTCCCATATATTCCGCCTTGTCTGTGAGCGCACAGAAGGTAGTGGCAGTTCCGAAATCGATAATGATCAGCGGTCCGCTGTATTTGGCATGGGCAGCGACAGCATTGACGATGCGGTCTGCTCCGACTTCCTTGGGGTTGTCATATTTGATCAGCAGACCGGTCTTTATTCCCGGACTGATGATTATGGCCTTCCTCCTGAAGTACTTCATGGACAGATGCTGTATCGTGAACAGCACCGAGGGCACGACTGTGGATACGATGACATCATCGATATCTTCGCTTTTCAATCCCTCATACAAAAAAAGCTGGTTAATTATCATCCCGTACTCGTCAGCGCTCTTGCTGCTGTCTGTCTCCAGACGCCAGTTACGAATGAGTTTACCATCTTCAAATACACCTAATACGATATTGGTGTTTCCTACATCAAATGCCAGTAGCATGGCTCTTCCTCCTTTGCTCTGCTTTAGATATGGTTATATATGGGTTTCATGCTAAAGGGGCACCGCAAGGTGCCCCTTTGTACATTCTTGTAAAAAAGGTCTTATTTCAGTGTTGCCAGAAGGTCTCCCGAGTTTACGGAAGCGCCCTTTGTAGCTACTATCGTGTCTACTGTTCCTGCATGAGGAGCCAGTATTTCGTTTTCCATCTTCATTGCTTCGAGGATCATCAGTATATCTCCCTCTGCAACTGCCTGTCCGGCTGTTACTTTGATGTCCAGGATAGTTCCGGGCATCGGTGATGTGATCTCTGCTGCGCCTGCTGCGGGAGCCGGAGCTGCCGGAGCTGCTGGTGCTGCGGGTGCTGCTGCAGGTGCCGGAGCTGCTGCGGGAGCCGGGGCTGCCGCGGGTGCTGCTGCAGGTGCCGGAGCTGCTGCGGGTGCTGCTGCCGGAGCTGCTGCTCCGCCTGCTTCTTCAACTTCTACTGCATATGTCGTACCATTTACAGTTATGTTATACTTTTTCATTGCCTTATTACTCCTTTTCTAATAATTACATTCTTCTGCTGTCTGTGCAGTCTCTATGTCCGGCATTTTCCCAAGTCGTGGTCGGTCCGGATAATCTCTGTATTTTTCTCACTACCAGATTTGTCTTGCTGCCACCGTCACCGTAAGCTGATATTGCCGCGATAATGACATGCATCAATGCATCGTCTGCCGGTGCTGCAACTGCTGCCGCCGCCGGAGCCGCAACTGCTGCAGGAGCCGCTGCTTCAGGCTCTGTCAGCTTTTTGCCTTTTTTTTTATCGCCCTTCTTGAGCATAGCGCCCATAACGCCTACACAGCCCCAAAGGAGAAACAGGATAATGAAAGTGATCCCCATTCCCATTATCATTGTGATGGTGCTTCCAAGCATTTTGTCACCGAAGGACAATGTATAGAATTTCACCGGGTCTGCAAATAAATCCATCATTTTACATACACCTCCTACAGTGGAATATTTCCGTGCTTCTTAGCTGGGAGAGAATCTCTCTTTGTCTCCAGCATATCAAATGCACTTATTACTCTCTGCCTTGTTGTGGCAGGTTCAATAACGTCATCCACATAACCCATCTCAGCTGCTCTGTACGGGTTGTTGAATTTCTCTTCGTATTCTGCGATCTTCTCTTTTGTTGTAGCCGCAGGATCGTCGGATTCTTTGATTTCCTTTCTTACTGAGGAAATGATGTTCGTTGCACCGGCAGCTCCCATTACGGCAACCTGCGCTGACGGCCATGCAAATACCATGTCTGATCCCAGTTCCTTGTTGCACATGCCGATGTATGCACCGCCGTATGCCTTTCTGAGGATAACTGTGATAAGGGGTACTGTAGCTTCACAGTATGCATAGAGCTGTTTTGCTCCGTGCCTGATTATGCCGCCCCATTCCTGTTCTGTTCCCGGAAGGAATCCCGGAACATCTTCCAGTGTCAGCATCGGGATGTTGAAAGCATCGCATCTTCTGATGAATCTTGCCGCCTTATCGGAAGCATTGATCCCTATGCAGCCAGCTTCATATTTCGGCTGGTTGGCGATAACGCCGACTGTCTGTCCGTTCATCCTGATGAAGCATGTAACCATGTTCTTTGCAAAATGCGGCATTACATCCAGGTACTGTCCGTCATCTGCAAGACCCTTGATTATGTCATACATATCATATGCCTTGTTGGGATTGTCAGGAATTATTTCATTGAATTCCGGTATCATCCTGTTCGGATCGTCTGTTGCAGGATATACAGGAGGATTCTCCATATTGTTCGACGGGAAGTAACTCAGCAGATTTCTTACCTGCATCAGCGTATCCTCATCGTCCTTGCCCATGAAGTGAGCATTTCCGCTCTTTTCATTGTTGCTCAGAGCTCCGCCGAGATCTTCAGCAGAAACTTCTTCGCCTGTAACTGTCTTTATTACCTGAGGACCTGTAATGAACATCTGGCTGGTCTTGTCTACCATGAATATAAAGTCTGTTATTGCCGGAGAGTAGACTGCACCGCCTGCGCAGGGTCCCATTATAACTGAGATCTGCGGTATTACGCCGGATGATATCGTGTTGTTCTTGAAAATCTTGCCGAATCCGGAAAGTGCATTGACGCCTTCTTCGACTCTGGCCCCGCCTGAGTCATTGATTCCTACAATGGGGGCTCCCATTTTCAGTGCCATTCCCTGCACCTTTACGATCTTCTCTGCATGATATTCACCAAGAGATCCGCCCATTACCGTGAAGTCCTGAGCATATCCGAATACCAGCCTGCCGTCGATCTGTCCATATCCGGTAACGACTCCGTCACCATGGAATTTCTTTTCCGGCATGTCAAAATTCGGACATCTGTGAGATACAAAAGTGTCGATCTCAACGAAACTGTTTTCATCAAAAAGAATGTCCATTCTCTCTCTTGCAGTCAGTTTGCCCTTTTTGTGCTGAGACTCGATTTTCTTCTCTCCGCCGCCCATTGCGATCTTCTCTTTAAAGTCGCGTAGTTGTTCGAGCTTGTTCATTTATGTATCCTCCTTAAAGTTTTGGATTCTTTATATGGATATGCCTTATAACTACTGAAAGCACACCGATACTACTATAACGCATGGTTTGGTTTATTTCAAGGTTATTTTGCTTGTATACATTATTCTTTGACACTTTTTTCACAGTCTATGAAACAACTCTTTCTATACGTTTCAGCGCCAATGCTATGGTCAGTCCGGGGATCACTCTGTTGCCTGTGATCTCTGCTCCGAGTATGTCGTTTATCTTTTTCAGCCTGTACTGGACGGTATTTGTATGTATGTCCATGAAATCGGCCGTTTTCCCGCTGTTCATGCCGGCATCCAGAACAAATGTCTCCAGGGTGTCCAGCAGCTGTTTTCCTTTGCTTTCAGCCATTTCGTTGAACGGCTCCAGCAGTTCCATGTAATTTTTCTTCACATATCCGCCATGCAGCTGTATGTTGATGCAGTTGCTGACAAGCGCCATCTCATACTTGGTGAAGACACGTTTGTAAGGGAACACTCCCTGTACGAACGACCATGATTCGCCGATCAGCTTGTATGCGTCGCAGGCGCCCTCGATGCCGTCGAGCCCTGTCACGTGGAAGATCCTGATGTCCCGCCTGCCCTTCAGTTCGTTGAAAAGAGCTATGCATTCGGATTTTCCGCTGATATCATCGCCTGTGCTCATGATCAGACCGTAGGTGTCGTCATCTTCTGCTATCCGTATCATCGAGAGGTCAGGATCCTTCTCGAACTCTTCCATGATCTTTTTGCCTTTTCCCTGTTCGATGCCTTTGCCGTAGAAAACACTTACTATATCAGACGGCTCAAGCCCTATCTCGTCCTTGAGACTGTAAGCGAGGCTCATATTCCCCCTGCGCAGAGCTTTGATGAATTCCGCACGCGCATCTCTTTCGGGCGTATATCTCCACATGCCCATCGCCAGTTCTATGATCTCTGCCAGCTTGTTGATATCGGAGCCGCTGAACGAATCTTCATTGTCCACTATGAACATGAAGTATTTGCTTCCCTGAATAGTGACCGGCCCCCAGTATGTCAGCACGCCGTTGACTTCGATCAGTGTATAAACATCCGACTGCTTGGCCACTTCTCTTTCCTTGCCGAGGCGTATGGCTTCGGCTATCGTCGTCCTGTGTCTGGTCTCAACCGAAAGGACAGGATTGAAATCCTCGCTCAGTATGATCAGCTGGAAATCATTATTTATCGCCGCGGCCTTGGCCGCGTCCGGGAAGTTGCTGTATTTCTCGAAATTGAGCAGATGGAAGATCACATTGTTGATTACCGAGTGCTCAAAATCCTCATCTGTGCCGTAAAACATTTTACCGCTGATCTCGCTGATGACATCCCCCATTTCGAGCGTGCGGTCTTCGGATACGGCGATAAGAGGCATGCCTGCTTCTTCTGCCGTCTCAATGACTTTTTTGCTGATGCTCCTGACGACCTTTCCCACATGGAAAATCGCCAGTGCAGTGTTCTCCGCACCGGCGACAGCCTTTACTATTTCGCACTGCGCCTTTTCATCGCCTCTGACGGCGAAAAAAGATGTCAGTATTATCTGGTTGCCGGAAGAATAATACTTTTCCGCGTCTTCAGGATCTGCCGCTTCCATAACGGTCACCCTGCGCACCGGATCGTTCAGACTGTTTTCTCCGGCCAGCACCTTTGCTTCATTGAATGCATTTAGGCCCAGACAGTCTTTTACTGTTATTTTCATTTATCCGACCCCTTTGTTTCATCAGAGTCGCTGTCAGTATCCGCTTTGCCGGCTCCTGCTTCAGTTCCGTCCGCTTCGGCTTCGTCAGCTTCATTCTCAGTCTCTCCGGCTTCGTCGGCTTCCGTCTCAGTCTCCTCCGTTTTGGATCCGTCGGCTCCTGCTTTGGTCCCTTCCGCGTCTCCGCTGTCGTCATTAAGATAATCTGTATCATACACCGAAAGATCTTCGTCGTCGGTCTTTCCGGCTGTTTCGTCATATGTTTTGGCGCCTGCGGGGATCTCATCAAAAGTGTCATCATCCGCTTCGGCGTCATTTTCTGCCGCAGCCATTCTCGCCCGCATCTCTTCTTCCTGTTTTGCTGCGAGTTCTTCCATCTCTTCGGCTTCTCTGCGGTTCGCTTCCTGTATATGCTCTTCCTTTTCTTTTATATCTTCGGCCAGCTCTTTTGCCGTCATCTTGCCGCTGTAGAGATTTTCGAACTGCTCGCCGTCCAGTGTTTCGACCTCCAGCAGCGCCTCCGCAACTGTATTCAGTTTGTCCAGATGCGTGCTCAGGATCTTTTCGCATTCATCGAAGGCTTCTCCGATGATGCTCCTTATCTCTTCGTCTATTTCATTGGCGACCTCTTCAGAATAATTCTGCCTCGTGGAGAAATCCTTGCCGAGGAAAACTTCGTCACCCGAGCTGTAGTTGACCGGTCCGAGTCTGTCGCTGAATCCGTATTTCGTGACCATGTCACGGGCTATTTCTGTAGCGCGCTGGATGTCGTTGCTGGCTCCTGTGCTGATGTCATCGAGCGTCAGCTTTTCGGCGACGCGTCCTCCCAGCAGATGTATGATCTGCTCGCGCATCGTATCCTTCGTACCGTAATTTCTGTCCTCTTTGGGCAGCACCATAGTGAATCCGCCTGCGCGGCCTCTGGGCACGATCGTGACCTGATGCACCGGGTCTGTCTTGGGAAGCGCATGAGCCACTACTGCATGTCCCGCTTCATGGAATGCAGTAAGCTTGCGTTCTTCGGGGCTGATCACTCTGCTCTTTTTCTCAGGGCCCGCGATCACTTTGGTGATAGCCTCTTCGACTTCATCCATCCTGATCTTGCGCCCGTTCCTTCTCGCGGTCAGCAGCGCAGCCTCATTCAGCATGTTTTCTATATCGGCAGGAGTGAATCCCGGCGTCCTTCTTGCCAGCACCTTCGGCTCTACGCCGTCATCGAGAGGCTTGTTGCGCGAATGTACGCGGAATATGGCTTCTCTTCCTTTTATATCCGGAACGCCGATAACGATCTGCCTGTCGAATCTGCCCGGTCTCAGCAGAGCCGGGTCGAGTATGTCAGGTCTGTTCGTCGCAGCCAGTATTATGATGCCCGAATTCTCTGCAAATCCATCCATCTCTACCAGCAGCTGGTTCAGAGTCTGCTCTCTTTCATCATGTCCGCCGCCGAGGCCTGCGCCTCTCTTGCGTCCTACTGCATCTATCTCATCTATAAAAACTATACACGGTGAGTTCTTCTTGGCCTGTTCGAACAGATCTCTGACACGGCTGGCACCGACGCCGACGAACATCTCGACGAACTCGGAGCCGCTGATCGTAAAGAAAGGAACTCCGGCTTCTCCGGCAGCAGCTCTCGAAATATATGTCTTGCCTGTTCCCGGAGGGCCTACCAGCAGTATGCCCTTCGGTATGCGGGCTCCCAGATTGTTGTACCTGCGCGGATGCCGCAGAAAATCGACGATCTCTTCGAGTTCTTCCTTTTCCTCATCGAGACCGGCCACATCGGCAAAGGTGATCTTGCGCAGGTCTGAGTTTTTCTGCAGCTTTGCCTTGCTGCGTCCGAACTGCATGGCCTTGCCGCCGCCTCCGCTCTGGTTCATGATCATGAACCAGAAGAAGATCAGCACTATTATCATAATAAAAGTAGGCAGCATCGAAACATACCACGGCGTATCCTTCGGCTTCACATTGGTGACTTCGACTATATTGCTCTTTTCCTGTCTGCGCAGATATGAAGAATTGAGATTCTCTATGTCCAGTGAAGACGATGCATATGTCTGGTAGACCTTGCCGTCCTTGCTGCTTCCTGTCAGCAGCATCTTGTTGCTGTCTATGCTTACTTTTGTGAATTGTTCGTTCGATACATAATTTACGAACTTTGTCCAACTGATATCCTTTGATGATTCGCTTGTTCCCCTGTTGAGGAACCATGCCATGCCTATGACCAGGCCGAAGATTATCAGATATATCCCTAAATTCCTGGAAAATTTTTTCAATTTTTTGTCTCCTGTATTTGTGTATTAAAACAAATTTTCAGCTTATATTTTGGTAACGTTTTGTAATTCTATCATGACTCATGTTCTATTTCAAGTATGAGAACTTTTTTTGTGTCTTCTGTCACCTTGTAATTTTCAGTGAATCTTTCCTTTGACACCCCATCAGGGATCCAGAGTATCTCATTGCCTATGGCCGCCATATAAATAGTGTCCCTCAGTTCCCTCGGCACCTTCATGTCCACCATCATGTCCTGTATGCTTTTGCGGCCTACGGCCAGCTGCATATAGTCTCCGGGCTCTCTGGTCCTGGCCACGATCATCGACAGCGGTCCTCCCGCGAAATCATATACATGAGACAGCTGATCCATATCGAAGCAGGCCGTGTTCGGTATTTTCATGTAATCCTGTATATACAGTATCCTTGCTTTGATATGCTGTTCGACCACCGGCTTCTTTTCAACAGGCGAACTGCATTTAACTCTGTTATATGAAACACTCAGAGTAAAACCATGCGGAAAGTCTATGCGCCCCGATGCGTTCCTGCCGCCGATAAGTTTATCCGCCTGCTCGATATGAGCAAAAGTGATGTCTCTGAAAAGGCCGGCCTCCTCGAATGCCCTCAATATTATTCTATGCCGTATCGCCGGATCTCTGCTCTTGAGCAGATCTCTCTTCAGCACACACTGCGATCCCTTGCCTGTGATATGTATCTCTTCCCATGCCTTATCGGCCTGCCGGCTGATATAATTCGTATCGTCCCTGGCCAGCATGCACAGCCGCGTGAGAGCCTCTGTTATATTGCTGTTGAAATTGTCCCTGAGATAGGGGATCAGTTCCAGTCTTATCTTGTTCCTGGTGTATATGGGCTGGCTGTTGGTATCGTCGACTCTCGGTTCCAGTTTTCTTTTTCTGCAGTACTCTTCGACTTCTTCTCTCTTGACATCGAGAAGCGGCCTGATGATTATGAATCCTGACCTGTCGCGCCTGATATAATCCATCCCTGCCAGTCCGTCCGTGCCGGTCCCTCTTATCAATCTGAACAGCAGAGTTTCGGCCTGATCATTCAGATTATGAGCGATGGCTATCTTTATCTTATCCGGGTTCATGCCTTCTTTTATCATTGTCCTGGCAACTTTTACAAAAGCGTCATATCTCAGTTTTCTTCCAGCCTCTTCTGTTGACATGCTGTATTTTTTAGCTATTACATTGCAGTTCTCGCAGAAGGTCCAGCACCTTATACCGTTGTTGGCACACAGTGTCTCGACGAAGTGCTGATCTTCATCCGCAGCGCCCTGACGCAGCATATGATTCACATGGACTACTTCCAGAGTCAGTTTTTTTTCTTTTTTGATACTCATCAGTACATCGAAAAGGCTCAGTGAATCAGGGCCTCCCGAAAGGCCGACGATTATACAGTCTCCCTTGCTGATAAGATTATTGCGTCCGATCGTTTTCAGGACAGTATCCTTTACCATATCTACCTCTCCCCCTGGTCTGCATCAGTATTTTGCGGCCTGCTGCCGCTGTTCCGGAACTTATATTATACCATAGAATTTCTGGGCATTAATATTTGCCGTTTCTGAAAATTCATCAAAATCCATTTGTTTTATCAAAGCCATTCTTCTGGCTGTATGCTCCACATAAACAGATCTGTTGGCTCTGCCTCTGAAGGGCTCCGGTGCCAGGAACGGAGAATCCGTCTCCGTAAGCAGGAATTCCGCAGGGATCGCTTCCACGACCCTTATCGTCTTCTTGTTGTTCTTGTATGTCACCGGCCCTGCTATGCTGATCGTGGCTCCGAGCTTCACATACTGCTCCGCCATCTCTGCACTTCCTGAAAAGCAGTGTATCATCACGCGTGCATCCGCCGCGGCGCTTTCCCAGCCTGCGGCTGTTTTTCTCGCCGGGAAGCATGCTTTCCTGCTGTCGGAAAAAGCCTGCTCCTCTTTCAGGATGTCCATCACTTCCTGGTCGGCCTGCCGGCTGTGGATGACGATGGGCTTTTGCAGTTCCAGCGCCAGCCGTATCTGCTGCCTGAAAGCTTCCCTCTGTACATCCCTGGGAGACAGGTCATAATAATAATCGAGGCCGATCTCGCCTATCGCTCTGACTCCAGGTTTTGCGGCCAGAAATTTTATCATGCTCAGCTCCGTCTCTCCCATGTCCTGGGAATCATGCGGATGGAAGCCTACCGCCGCCACGCACCAGCTGTATCTGCCTGCATGGTCTGCCGCCATTTTCGATGAGGCCAGATCGTATCCTATGTCGGCTACATACTCGAGCATGCTGCTGGCCTCTATTTCGGCAATGCGCTCCTGCCTTTCCTCTTCCGTGAACTCATCATGATCTATATGTGAATGTGCATCGAATAACATCTTGATCCCGTCCGTTCTCTTATGCTGCGCCGGCCTTTCTGATGTCCCTGCCGTCTGCCTCATCTTCATTATCATTTGATTTTTTCATTTTATCATGAACTGGACATTATTACTAATAATCAATATAATATATCTGTAGTCAAGTGACAATAACAAACGGAGGATAATACATGAAATCCATGCTCAGAGCAGTCTCTATGATATATATAATATTTTCGGTCATCTGTCTCATCGGAGGCATCAGCATGCTCATCGGCGGCAACATAGCCGATGCCGCAGGCGAATCGACCGGAGCGGTCAGCATCATCGGCATAGTGCTGGCTTTTACGGGAAGCGCCGCCGGCTTTGCCACCGGCATGCTCGGTCTGTCAGGCAGCAAGGGACAAAAGGCTCCCATGATCGCCGCGATCGTGCTGGCGATAATATTTGCTGTTGCCGGTATACTGATGAGCATCAGCTTCCCTTCCATATTTACGATTTTTACTTTCATACTGGCAGTGATGATGATAATCTCCGGATTTTTCATGATGAGAAAGATACTCGGCCCTCTGCCGCAGATATGATCTGCTGCACTGCGCTCAGCTTTGCTGCCGACTGTCTCGGTTTTTATAAAACGATATGATCAAAAGACGGCATTGCTGCCGTCTTTTTGTTATGTGCCGTCAAATGTCTTTCAGTCCGACGGATCTCTTTCGTCTATGCCGCTGGGCTGCTGCTGTCTCTGCTGTCTGCGTTGCCGGGCATCTTCGTCCAAATCACTCGTCGTTTTCTATGTCACCGGGTTGCCGTCGTCGGCAGCAGTGGTAACAAATTCATATCTCGTCTTGCCGTCAGCTTTATTGTCTGCAAAGAGGATCATGCCCTTTGATTCGAGCCCGCGCAGCTTCCTCGGTTTGAGGTTGGCTACTACGATGACCTTCTTGCCTATCGTCTCTTCCGGTTTGCAGTACTCGGCAACGCCGCTGATGATCTGTCTCTTCTCTGTTCCCATTTTTACCTGGAACACCAGCAGCTTGTCTGCATCGGGATGCCTTTTGCATTCGAGTATGGTGCCGACACGGAGATCGAGTTTGTCGAAATCGTCATATACTATCTCCGGTTTCAGTTCCAGAGGCACGTTCTCGTCTTTCCCGGAAGCGCCGCTGAGTTTGTCCAGCTCCTCGAGTTCTTTTTCTATGTCGATCCTCGGGAATATGGCCTCGCCCTTTTTGACCTGCTCGCCGTCCATCATGTCGAATACCTTGGAATCGTCCCATGCGGGCTCTGCATACCACAGACCCAGCTGTTTTCTGATCTTGCCGGAGGTCGTGTGCATGAACGGCTCCAGAAGAACTGAAACTATCCTGATCGATTCGGCGAGGTTATGCAGCACTGTATCCAGCCTGTCCTTATGTTTTTTGTCCTTGGCCAGTATCCACGGCGTGGTCTCGTCGATGTATTTATTGGCGCGTCTTATCAGCACCCATATCTCTTCCAGCGCCAGATTGAATTCGAATTTATCCATCCTGGCTTCGACTTTATCCGCTGCGCCGACAGCGATCTTCCTGAGATCGGCATCCGCCGCAAAGGACTCTTTCGGTGTCCCGCACTTGTCGGTGCCGCAGCTGTCTTTGCTGCCGCATACATGCGGAGGCACAGCGCCGCCGTTGTATTTTTCTATCATTGCCACTGTCCTGCTGACCAGGTTGCCGAGGTCGTTGGCCAGATCGTAGTTCATCCTTTTGAGCATGACTTCATTCGTGAACATCCCGTCCTGACCGAAAGTATATTCGCGCAGCAGGAAGTATTTGAGAGCATCCACTCCGTATCTGTCGATCAGCTTCACGGGATCGACGACATTGCCCTTTGATTTGCTCATCTTGCCGCCCTCCATGAGCAGCCAGCCGTGTCCGAGCACCTGTTTGGGCAGCGGTTCCTCGATGGACATCAGCATCGCCGGCCATATCACAGTATGGAATCTGACGATTTCCTTTCCTACCAGATGCACATCTGCCGGCCAGTATTTTTCGTACAGCTCCGGCTCGTCCGGATATCCCAGAGCAGTGATGTAGTTCGTCAGCGCATCCAGCCAGACATATATAACATGCTTGTCGTTGATAGGCACGGGTATGCCCCAGTCGAAGCTGGTCCTGCTGATGCAGAGATCCTCAAGTCCCTGCTCGACGAAGGCGATCATTTCATTGCGCCGGCTTTCCGGCTGCAGAAAATCAGGATTATTTTTGAACAGATCCAGCAGCCTGTCCTGATAGCTGCTGAGCCTGAAGAAATACGCTTCCTCCTTGGCCTTCTCTACCGGCCTGCCGCAGTCGGGGCATTTCCCGTCCACCAGCTGGCTCTCGGTCCAGAATGATTCGCACGGCGTGCAGTACATCCCTTCATATTCGCCTTTATATATGTCGCCCTTTTCGTACATTTTATTGAATATGGCCTGCACCCTTTTGACGTGTCTGGGCTCGGTCGTCCTGATGAAATCGTCATATGAGATTTCCATGGTCTTCCACAGTTCCTTGACGTTTCCGACTATCTTATCTACATATTCTATAGGAGTCACTCCCGCCTTGTCGGCTATGGTCTGTATCTTCTGCCCGTGTTCGTCGGTACCGGTCAGGAACCTGACATCATATCCCGTGGCGCGTTTGAACCTGGCCATGGCATCTGCCATGACTGTGCAGTATGTGTGCCCTATATGAAGGTTGTCGCTCGGATAGTATATAGGGGTAGTGATGTAGTATTTTCCTTTTGTACTTTTGTTGGTATTATCTGTCATCTGTTCTGTCCTTTCCTTTCCCTCCGCAAATGAGACGGAGCGGAGCGCACTGCGCATTCAAAGGATATCATAAAAAGCCGCAGGATTCAATCAGACCTGCGGCTCATTCTCTGTATCAGCGCTGCTTCTCCGTTTTTCACGAAGCAGTACGTTTTCCTATAGCACCAGCGACGGCGGATTGTATATCCTGCCCGCGAGCTCTCTGTCGAGCGACATCAGGCTCTTGGGATCGCTGCCGAACAGCTTGTACTGATTGACCAGGTTGTCTGCATTGGTCTCTTCTTCTCCCTGTTCCTTGACGAACCAGTCCAGGAACTGCGTCGTCCTGAAGTCCTTGTTTTCGAAAGCTGCCGCATAGATGTTATGGATCAGGCTTGTTACGAATCTTTCATGCTTTGCTCCGGCTTCCAGCGGATCATTGAAGTTCTTCATTTCCACATCAGGTTTTTTGATAGCGTCAAGAGTTACCTTTTCGCCGTTGTTCTGCATGTATTTCATAAACAGCAGCGCATGGTCGCGTTCTTCCTGTGTCTGAATAGTATACCAGTTCGCGAACCCGTCCAGATTGTTGTCTGTGTAGAAATTCGCAAAATCAAGGTACAGATATGCTGAATAGAATTCTGCGTTTACCTGTTCATTCAAAAGTTTTGCTACGTTTTTATCAAGCATGTTACGCCTCCCTGTTCTCTATGTACTCAAGAATTATATTGGCTATTTTTTCTTCACGGACCCGGCCGCTGCCGATGCAGAGATTGTAGTTGTGCGGGTCTCCCCATTTCCTGCCGGTGTGATAGTGATAGTAATTGGCCCTCGCCTTATCGGCAGACTTCATTATCTCCTCGGCCTCTTCTTCGGTCTGTCCGTATTTCTCCACGGCTCTTTTGATTTTATCTTCCGTGTCACCATATATATACACATTAGTTACATTATTAAACTCACGCAGTATATAGTCGGCGCATCTGCCGACGATAACAAAGCTCTTTTCTTCCTTTGCCATCTTCTGTACATAATCGAACTGTGCCAGGAAAAACTTTTCATTGATCGATGTGTAATCCCCGCTGCTGCCGCTGCCGAACGCCATGGAGAGATTATAAAAGAAGCCATTGCCTGCCTTGCGCTCATCCTCCTCCATCAGTTCGCGGCTGAAGCCGCTTTCTTCTGCGACCTTGTTGAGGATCTCACGGTCATAATAAGGAACATCCATGGCCTTTGCCAGTTCCTTGCCGACTATCCTGCCGCCGCTGCCGTATTCCCTGCTTATCGTTACAATCTGATTACTGATCATATGTCCCTCCTCATTTTTCTGCCCTCTGTGCATTGAAAATGCGCCATTAATACTCCTGATCCAATTATACACCAAACCTAAAGCTTCGTGAATATTTAGTTGCGGTTATAATGTGTGGAACTGTCACGCAGTTTATAACGCAAAACTGTTCTGCGGCTGCTCTTGCAAACCGAATCTTCCGCGAGTATACTTGAATATACTTGAGGGGATGCGGGAAGCGAAAGCTGTCCCGTATTATTATCGGCTCGGAGGTGCATGAAATGAGAGAAAACGCTTATTGGAAGACACGGGTACCCGCTCACATGAAATTCTTTATTCTGCTGGGCGGCTTCACTGCGCTCGCATATGCTGTTTTTATTATCGCAAATACCATATACAACGACGGCCTTACTCTTGATACTTTCATATTTATGGTATGCGGCACGGCAGTCTGGATCTTTCTCGGCATCAGCGTCCTGAAATGGCACAGTCACGCCGGCATGTCGATAATGTTTCTCTATATGGCATATCTTTCACTGTCATTCCTTGACGGCATCGTATGGGTATCGCGCTACAACGGCGATATCAGCCAGATGTTCAGCCTGGACCTGATCGTAAAGCTCATATGCACTGTGATCTTCCTTATGGGATGGATCGCTTCACATAAAAATCACAGCCAGTGGAAATCATACAGCATGGACCGCCTGCCTTCAGGCAGGAACGCCCTGATGATCATCGGCGATGTCGGCGGTGTCCTTTATTTTGCCGTGACAGTTCTGCTGGTGAGCGCAAGTGTCATATCCGGCGGACTGATGCCGAGCTCGGTCATCAATGTCGCCGCTTTTGCTCTGATGACTCTCATCCTCATCAGGAGCAAGACCGTATCATCGATGGGAGCCTTCTTCATCATCATGGCCGGCGAACTGCTGGGCACCGGACTGACTATCCTCAAATCAAATGTTTCCGTGATCCAGTGGCTGTATTCAGGCAATGTCGCGCAGATGGAACTGTTCAGCCATATGATGATGTATGTCCTCATCGCCGAGGCCGCCGGAGCAGTCATGACTCTGCTGGGTCTCTTCGGCACGATAAAATTCAGAAGAGAAAACCTCAGCGATTGATTTTCCCTATATCTTTCCTGAACTGCAGGCCTTCGAAGCTGATGGCTCCGACATTTTTGAACGCCTTCGCTCTGGCTTCGTCATGTGTATCTCCCATGGCAGTGACGCCCAGTACACGGCCTCCGGCAGTGAATATCCTGCCTGCATCATCCGTTTTTGTACCGGCGTGGAAGACGATGATATCATCTTCGACATCATCAAGACCGCTGATCTCCTTGCCCTTTTCGTAGCTTCCCGGATATCCTCCCGATGCGCAGACCACGCAGACGCAGCGCCTGTCGTCCCACTCGATATCGATGTCGGCAAGCCTGTTGTCGCATACGGCCTCGAATACATCGAAAAGATCCGTCTTCATACGCGGCAGCACCGCCTGTGTCTCGGGATCGCCGAAGCGGTTATTGAATTCGATCACCTTAGGACCGTCTGCAGAAAGCATCAGGCCTATGAACAGAACTCCCCTGAAATCGAGTCCGTCCTCCTGAAAGCCCTTCAGAGTCGGATCGAGGATCTCTTCTCTGATCCTTTTTTCCAGTTTGTCATCAAAGAGCAGCGAAGGCGAATATGATCCCATACCTCCCGTATTCGGTCCTTTATCTCCGTCGAATATCCTTTTGTAATCCTGCGCCGACTCCATCGGCACGATGGTATTCTCATCTACGAAGCAGAGCATGGAAGCCTCTACGCCCTTCAGGCATTCTTCCACGACGACCAGATCGCCGGCCTTGCCGAAGTCGCGTGAGCCCATCATCCTGTCGATGGCCTCTTCCGCTTCCTTTTCGTTTTCTGCCAGGATGACTCCCTTGCCGGCAGCCAGTCCGTCAGCCTTGATCACCATCGGCCATCCGTAGATGCCGATATCCTTCTTCAGTTCATCGCCGGATGTATATTCCCTGTACTTTGCAGTAGGGATATCATGCCGGGCCAGAAAGCTCTTGGTGAACGACTTGCTGGCTTCCAGTCTTGAGCAGCTCCTGTTCGGCCCGAAGACTTTTATTCCCGGATCCCCGTCTTTTCCCGGACATGCTTTTTCAAGAGCATCCGTTATGCCCATGGCCAGAGGCACCTCCGGTCCTATCACTGCCAGATCTATATTTTTTTCGGCTGCAAATCTGCAGATCCCGTCTATGTCCTCCGCGCCTATGGCAACGCACTGCGCGTCCCCTGCTATCCCTGCATTGCCGGGAGCACAATACAGCTCATCGACCTTCGGGCTCTGCGCCAGCTTCCAGCATATCGCATGTTCGCGGCCGCCGCCGCCTACTACCAGTACTTTCATTGTCCTGCCTTTCTTGAATTCATTACTCGGATATATAAATCGCGCCGGCCGCATCCTGCCGCCGGCGCCTGTCTGCTCATCAGTGTTTGAAGTGGCGCATGCCGCTGAATACCATGGCGATGCCTTTCTCGTTGGCCTTGTCTATCGATTCCTGATCCCTTATCGATCCGCCCGGCTGTATTATCGCCTTGACTCCGGCCTCTGCCGCCGCCGTCACGCAGTCATCGAAGGGGAAGAAGGCATCCGAGGCCATCACCGCTCCGTTCATGTCGAACAGACATCTTCTGATGCCGTTCTCCACGGCCCATATCCTGTTTGTCTGTCCCGGGCCGACAGCGATTGTCATGCCGTCCTTGACAAAAACTATGCCGTTCGATTTCGTATGCTTCACGACCTTCATGGCCATCTCCATATCAGCCAGCTGTGCCTTGGTGGGCTCTTCGTTCGTTACTACCATGAGCTGTCCGTTGTACACCAGCTTGCCGAATGATGAGGCCTTTCCTTCTGCCGAATCCGAGGCCGGCTGATCCGGTTTGGGTGCGTTCTGGACATCGAAGAGTCCTGTGTCTATATTCTGCACCAGCAGCCCGCCGCCGACTTTCTTCATATCTATTTCCTCTGCATGCGCCGGCGCGCCGATCGAAGGCAGCTCCAGCAGTCTGATGTTCTTCTTCTGCGTCAGTATATCCAGCGCCTCCTTGTCGAATCCGGGAGCGATGAGTATCTCTACGAATATCTTATTGATTTCTTCCGCCGTTTCGGCATCTATCTTTCTGTTGCAGGCCACGATGCCGCCGAATATCGAGACCGGATCGCAGTCATGCGCCTTCCTGTACGCATCAGCCAGTTTGTCCGCGGAAGCGACTCCGCACGGATTGGCGTGCTTGACAGCGACTACAGTAGGTTCTTCGAATTCCTTGAGACAGGAAACGGCTCCCTGTGTATCGTTGATATTATTGAAAGACAGTTCTTTTCCGTGGAGCTGCCTGGCCTGCACCAGCGTGCCTTCCACCGGCTGTATCTCCTTGTAATATGCAGCCTTCTGGTGCGGATTCTCTCCGTAGCGCAGATCCTGGACCTTTTCAAATGTGAATGTAGGATTGTCTGGCAGCGGTGCATCTATCTGCTTCCTCAGATAATCGCTGATCATAGCGTCGTATGCCGCTGTCGTCTGAAAGACTTTCAGCGCCAGCCTGTATCTCATATCATAGTCCGTACCGCCGTTTTTAAGCGCCTCGGCTACCATATCGTAATCGGCAGGGTCGCACACTACCGTAACGTCTTTATGATTCTTGGCAGATGATCTCAGCATGGTCGGTCCGCCTATGTCTATGTTTTCTATGGCATCGGCAAGCGTCACATCAGGTTTCATGATCGTAGCCTTGAACGGATAGAGGTTTATGGCTACGACATCGATCGGCGTTATGCCCAGATCCTTCAGCTGTTCCATATGCTCAGGCACGTCCCTGCGCGCCAGCAGTCCGCCGTGGATCATGGGGTGCAGTGTTTTTACACGTCCGTCCAGACATTCCGGAAATCCCGTTATTTCACTGACCTGCTTCACCGGGACTCCGGCTTCGGCCAGTTTTTTATATGTCCCTCCTGTGGATATTATTTCGATATCCAATGCAGCCAGTTTCTGTGCAAACTCGACTACCCCCGTTTTGTCCGATACGCTTATCAAAGCTCTCATTTATTACTCCTTTCCGTTCCAGCAATATGTGCATAATTTACATCTGTCGACTTCGACCGCCTCGATAAGGTCATCCAGCTTCTGGAAGGCCAGACTGTCGAAATCCATCTTTTTTCTTATCAGTTCCACCATTTTGGCATATCTTTCCGTCGTATCGTCGGCATATTCATCGAGAATGTCTGCCGGAATATCCGACTGCACATCCTTATCGAAGCCGGCCGGATTCGCCGCGCCCTGCCCGGCATCATCCATGCCTTCGAGTTCTCTGATGCAGCGCCTGGTTATCAATTCCATGTCGCTGATGCTTCTGGAGAAATTGAGGTATTTGCAGCCGAACATTATCGGCGGACAGGCTGATCTTACATGTATCTCGGAAGCTCCGTTTTCAGTGAGATAATTCACCGTCTCCGCCAGCTGCGTTCCTCTGACTATGGAATCGTCCACGAGGACGAATTTCTTGCCCTTGATTATCTGAAAGACCGGCACCAGCTTCATCTTGGCGATGAGGTTCCTTGCCTTCTGGTTCTGCGGCATAAAGCTGCGCGGCCACGTAGGCGTGTATTTTATCAGCGGTCTCGCATAAGGGGTCGCAGAGCCGTTGGCATAGCCCAGTGCATGCGCCACACCGCTGTCCGGCACTCCGGCAACGTAATCCACATCCATCTTCCCGTCGCGCTTCGCCATGATGGCACCGTTGCGGTTCCTCATCATCTCTACATTCTTGCCTTCGTATATCGAGGTCGTATACCCGAAATATGACCAGAGGAACGTGCAGACACGCATGTCTTTATTGGGCGGGACCACCGTCTCTTCGCCTTCAGGCGTCAGAAAGGCCACCTCTCCCGGTCCCAGTTCTCTCTTATAGTCATAGCCGATATTTATGAAAGCGAAGCTCTCGCTGGCGGCACACTGCGCATGTCCGTCCTTGTTGCCGATTATCAGCGGAGTGCGTCCCCATTTATCTCTGGCAGCATACATGCCCTTCTTCGTCAGCAGCAGCATCGTCAGAGAGCCTTCGACCAGTTCCTGGGCTTTCCTGATGCCTTCGACAAAGCTCTCCGCACTGGAGATTATTGCCGCCACCAGTTCGGTATTGTTGATATGGCATCCGCTCATCGACATGAACTGGCTGTGCCTTTCCTCGATCAGTTTCTCTACGAGTTCGTCCTTGTTGTTGATCCTGCCTACCGTCGTCAGAGCATAATCTCCCTGACGGCTCCTGACTGTCAGCGGCTGCGGATCGCCGTCGCTGATGGCTCCCAGGCCGCAGCTGCCCTTCATGTGTTCGAGCTCGTCTTCGAACTTGCTCCTGAACGGGGAATTCTCTATATTATGTATCGTCCTGTTGAATCCGTCTTCCTGCAGGATGCACATCCCGCCTCTCTTGGTACCGAGGTGCGAATGATAATCGGTTCCAAAAAATATATCCATCACACAGTCTTTTTTCGATTCAACTCCGAATATGCCTCCCATTATTCCGTTCTTCCTTTCTCTATCTGTCTTATTGCTTCCGGCAGTATCCTGTGTTCCACTTCCAGTATCCTGTCACGCAGTTTCTCTGGTGTATCGTCGGGAAGCACCGGAACTTTTTCCTGCAGGATGATCTTTCCTGTGTCGATACCTTCGTCAACGTAATGCACAGTAGCTCCGCTCTCCTTTTCTCCCGCAGCTATGACAGCACGATGGACATTCATCCCGTACGCATCTTTGCCGCCGTATTTCGGGAGCAGTGCCGGATGGATGTTAATGATCCGCCCTTCGTATTTCTTTATCAATGCCGGCGGAAGTATGGAGAGATATCCTGCCAGCACGATCAGGTCCGGGCTTTCCATATCGAGCGCCTCGTATATCGCATCCATTCTGTCCCTGATATCATCATAATCTTCTTTAGCGAAGATCTTCGTTTCGATGCCGTGTATGGCTGCTCTTGTCAGCGCATAGGCATCGGCTTTGCTGGAAATGACCAGTACGATCTCTGAATTCTCGATGTATCCGCTTTCTACTGCGTCTATTACCGACTGCAGATCTGTACCGTTCCCTGATACGAGAACAACGATCTTCATTTTATCCATTTATGAGCACCTGTTCCTTTCCGCCCTTTACTGCTTTGCCGATGATCCAGGCCTTTTCACCTGCGGCACGCAGCGTCTTTACGATACCTTCTGCATCTTCTTCCCTGACGAACATCATCATGCCTATGCCGAGGTTGAAAGTATTCAGCATCACTTCTCTGTCGAGTCCCCCGCATTTTTTTATGTAAGGTATTATCGGCGGCACATCCCAGCCGCCGTGATCGATAGCAGCCGACACGCCTTCCGGCAGTACCCTGGGAACATTTTCATAGAAGCCGCCGCCGGTTATGTGCACGATCCCGTGAACATCATATTTCGGCAGCACTGCCCCGCAGGCTCCGGCATATATCCTTGTCGGCCTGAGAAGCGCTTCTCCGAGCGTCTCTCCCAGTTCATCCACATGCTGATCGACGCTCATGCCCATTTTTTCAAAATATATCTTGCGCACCAGTGAGTAGCCGTTGCTGTGCACGCCGCTCGAACCAATGCCTATGATCACATCTCCGGCCTTGATCTTTTCACCGGTGATGATCCTGTCCTTGTCTGCCAGGCCTACAGAAAAACCGGCCATATCATATTCGCCGTCTGCATAGAAACCCGGCATCTCCGCCGTCTCTCCTCCTATGAGAGCGCTGCTGCCCTGCCTGCACCCTTCGGCTATCCCGGCAACTATATCAGCGATCTTTTCCGCCGTCACCTTTCCTGTGGCGATGTAATCAAGGAAAAACAGCGGCTGAGCGCCCTGGCACAGCACATCGTTCACGCACATGGCTACACAGTCGATCCCGACTGTATCATGCTTGTCCATTAGAAAAGCGATCTTCAGTTTCGTGCCTACCCCGTCAGTGCCGCTGACGAGGACCGGCTCCTTCATTCCTTCCGCAGGCAGACGGAACAGTCCTCCGAAGCTGCCCAGACCGGTCAGCACGTTTTCATTGAAAGTCTTTTTGACATGTTCCTTCATCAGGTCTACAGCACGTTCGCCTTCTTTCGTATCGACGCCGGCGTCCTTGTAGGTCAGGTTTTTACTCATCTTCTTCCTCCATTCCGGTATCATCCGGTACAGCGTTTTCCAGTTCCATCGGATATTTTCCAGTGAAGCAGGCCGTACACAGGGCATCGTCTCCGAGCCCTATGGCATCGACCATGCCCTCTACGCTCAGAAAGCCAAGAGAATTAGCGCCTATCATGCTGCACATCTCTTCGACAGTGTGGTCCGAAGCCACGAGTTTGCTCTTATCAGGAGTATCGATCCCGAAAAAACAGGGGTCTGTCACAGGCGGACAGGCGATCCTCAGATGGACCTCCTTCGCGCCTCCGTCTCTCAGCATCTTAACGATCTTTCTGCTGGTAGTGCCTCTGACTATAGAGTCGTCCACCATTATTATTCTTTTCCCGCTGACATTTTCCGTCAGCACATTCAGCTTCAGTTTTACGGACAGGTCTCTGATTTTCTGGTCAGGCTGTATGAATGTCCTGCCTACATATCTGTTCTTTATCAGGCCTATTCCGAAGGGAATGCCGGATTCTTCGGCATATCCTATCGCCGCGACCGTCCCCGAATCCGGGACCGCGATCACCATATCTGCTGCCGCAGGCTTTTCTCTGGCGAGGATCTTGCCGCACTTGCTTCTCGCCATATATACGTTTTTCTTGTCGATACTGCTGTCCGGCCTGGCAAAATATACATATTCAAAAGCGCATATCGCTCTGTTCTCTTTCCTGCCGCAATGATAAGACGATATCCTGCCGTCCTCGATAACTATGATCTCCCCCGGCTGTACATCTCTGACCATTTTTGCACCGAGCAGATTGAAATTGCAGCTCTCTGAACTGAGAACATAACCGTCAGCCGTCTTTCCTATGCACAAAGGCCTCAATCCATACGGATCCCTGACGCCGATGAGCTTGTCGCCGCTGGTTATTACCAGTGCGTAGGCGCCTCTGATAATATCGAGAGTCTTCATAATCGCCCCGCCGATAGTCTCGTCTTTCATGTTCCTGGCGATTATGGCCGCAATGACCTCGGTGTCTGTTGAAGTCTGGAACAGATAACCGTCATCCTGGAGCCTTTCGCGCAGCTGCTGCGAATTGACAAGATTGCCGTTATGCGCCAAAGCCAGCGCACCTCCTCTGTAGTACACTACCAGAGGCTGCGCGTTGCCGCTGTGGCTCTCTCCCGTAGTCGAATATCTGACGTGACCGATGGCGATGTCTCCCTGCATCCGTCTGACCCTTTCATCAGCGAATACTTCCTGCACCAGTCCCATATCTTTATGATAATCGATATTGCCGAATTTATTTACTGCGACTCCTGCGCTTTCCTGCCCCCTGTGCTGAAGAGAATGCAGTCCGAAATAGATATCTCTGCATATGTCCTCTCTGTCAGGTGCGTATATCCCCAGGACGCCGCATTCATCGTGGAATTTGTCTGCGCTCATTTCTGGATCCTCTTGAACACTTCCTGATATGTGCCTTCCACATTGCCCAGATCTCTTCTGAATCTGTCCTTGTCCATCTTCTCATTTGTTTCTACATCCCAGAGCCTGCATGTGTCCGGGCTGACTTCATCAGCCAGTATTATTTCGCCTTCGTACATGCCGAATTCTATCTTGAAATCTATCAGCTTCAGGCCTCTCTCCAGGAAAAACGCCTTGAGGACTTCATTTACCTTCAGCGCATATTTTCTGATAGTCTCTATCTGTTCGTGCGTAGCCAGCCCCAGTGCTACCGCATGCGACTCGCACATGAGCGGATCTCCGAGATCATCGTTTTTATATGAGAACTCGAATGACGGCTCATCGAAAACGATACCCTCTTCCACCCCGTATCTCTTGGCAAAAGATCCGGCGCTGACATTCCTGATGATCACTTCCAGCGGCAGTATCTTCACGGCCTTCACCAGTGTCTCTCTGTCGGACAGCTGTTCGATGAAATGAGTGGGAACGCCTTCCTCTTCGAGTTTCCTGAAGATGATATTGGTCATCGTGTTATTGATGACTCCCTTGCCTGCGATCTGACCTTTTTTCTGGCCGTTGAATGCCGTAGCATCATCCTTGTAATCCACGATCAGTTTTTTGGGATCGTCCGTCTTGAATACCTTCTTTGCTTTTCCTTCATATAACTGCTCAAGCTTTTTCATTTGTTTTCCTCCTGTATCTGTCTGCACGCCGGCCGGCATCCCTCCGGGCCTCTGTGCCTGTCCGCCGGTTATTATCTGTCCGCCGGTCTGTACCCTATTTCCTACTGATTCATTTCTCTGTCAAGCGCGATGATATCCTCTTCCATCTTCTTTTTGTAAGCCTTCATCGCTTCGCGGAGTTCCGGATATTTGATGCTCAGCATCTCTGCCGCCAGCAGCGCTGCATTCTCTGCACCGTTGACAGCGACTGTTGCTACCGGTATGCCCTTGGGCATCTGTACCGTCGACAGCAGTGAGTCCATGCCCCCGAAATCGCTGGTCTTCATCGGTATGCCTATCACCGGCACAGCCGTACCGGCAGCCAGCACTCCCGCCAGATGTGCGGCCTTTCCGGCCGCTGCGATAATGACTTCATATCCGTTCTCCTCGGCAGAGTTCGAAAACTCTGCAGCGATCTTCGGCGTCCTGTGTGCCGATATTATCCTGGTATCGAAGTCGACTCCGAATTCTTTCAAGACGTTCTCAGCCTTTTCGACTGTCGGATAGTCCGACTTGCTTCCCATTACGATTGCAACTTTCATTATTTCTCCTTTATGTGTTGATTTTACGATGTCTCTCTGTCATCCGCTGCAGCCTGCTGCGGTCTGCTTCAGATCTTGAAGTAGTTCACGCCGCTTTCAAAGATCTTCTGATCATAGCTGCCGGCAACATTTTTGCAGACATTTTTTCCTATCCTTTCGGAATGTCCCATCTTTCCGAATATCCTGCCGTCAAGACTGGTAAGGCCCTCGACTGCCATTACTGAATGATTGGGATTGGCCCTGATATCCATCGCCGGCCTGCCGTTCTCATCTACATACTGCGTAGCTATCTGCCCGTTTTCATCCAGCTGCGCGAGCAGCTTCTCGCTGCATCTGAAATTGCCTTCGCCGTGACTGATCGGCAGCGTGTAGATATCTCCGACTTTCGTTCCCCACAGCCACGGGCTCATGGCGGAAGCGATCCTGGTCCTTACCAGCTGCGACTGATGCCTGCCGATCTTGTTGTATGTCAGCGTCGGGCTGTCTTCAGCCGCATCGGTTATCTTTCCGTAAGGAACCAGTCCGAGTTTTATAAGTGCCTGGAAGCCGTTGCATATGCCCAGCATGAGGCCGTCCCGTTTTTCCATCAGCTCTGTCACTGCTTCGGCGACCATCGGATTTCTGAATATAGCAGTTATGAATTTGGCCGAACCGTCCGGCTCGTCTCCTCCGGAAAAGCCTCCGGGTATCATGATGATCTGACTGCTGCGTATCTTTTCTGTCAGCTGCTCGATCGATTCATTGAGAGCCTCTTCAGTAAGGTTCCTGATTATATGTATGTTAGGTCTGCCTCCTGCCTTTTCGAAAGCTCTCGCCGAGTCCACCTCGCAGTTGGTGCCCGGGAAAGCAGGGATCAGTATCTTCGGTCTGCTCACGCCGATCTGCGGTCCTCTGACCCTCGGCGCGGCTGCAGATGCTTCCTGTACATTGTCCTCCGTCTTGTCTTCATGATCTGCTGTGCGTACCGGGAATACTCCCTCAAGGGGTGCCGTCCATCTTTTGATGATCTCACTAAGGCTTATTTCCTTGTCTACGCCGCCTTCGTTCATCTTGAGCTTTGACTGCTCCAGAGTTTCGCCGACGATCTTATGAGCGACACTGCCGAACAGTTTGTCGACATCCTCTTTGCGCCCTATCTCCAGAATGATGCTGCCGTATGCGGCATTCTTCAGTTCTGCATCATCCGCGCCTGTTATCGAAGCGCCTATCCTGTTGCCGACTGCCATCCTGACCGTCGCCATGAAGACTCCGCCCCTGCCCACATTGCAGGCGGACAATATCTTTCCTGCCGCAGCAAGTTCTCTGACTTTGTCCATCGACTGCCTGAATCTGTCGAAATCCAGACTGCCGCGTGCGTCTGCTGCTGCCGGTAGCAGCACGATGTGACTGCCGGTTTTTTTGAATTCCGTGCTGATGATCTCATTGGCATCTATGGTATCGACAGCAAAGGAAAGAAGCGCCGGCGGTACATTGATATCATTGAACGTACCGGACATCGAATCTTTGCCGCCTATCGAAGGTATCTCCAGTTCTTTCTGCGCTTTCAGCGCGCCCAACAGGGCTGCCATCGGTTTGCCCCATGATTCGTCGCTTCCCATTTTCTCGAAATATTCCTGGAAAGTAAGACGTATCTTTCTGCGGTCGCCGCCCATTGCGCATATCTTCGTCACCGAATCCACGACAGCATACATGGCTCCGTGGAACGGATCCGCCTTGGCCAAAGCAGGATCGAAGCCGTAAGCCATGAGCGTGGCTGTATCTGTCTCTCCTTCAGTGACCGGCAGTTTCGCCGCCATGCCGCAGGCAGGCGACAACTGTGTTTTTCCGCCCAGAGGCATCAGGACCGTGCCTGCGCCTATAGTGGAATCGAACCTCTCTGTCAGTCCCTTCTGACTGCAGCAGTTGAGGTCTGTCAGATAATCCATGGCAGACGGCAGGGTCTTCAGAGATTCCATGCCCTTCTGCTCCTTTATCTTTACCTGCGTCATCTGTTTGGCCCCGTTGGTATCGAGGAAGGCACGCGACATATCCAGTACAGTCCTGCCGCGCCACATCATCCTTACTCTGCCGCTGTCTGTGACCTTTGCCACCGTGGTAGCCTCAAGGTTTTCTTCATCGGCAAAGGCCTTGAAATCGTCTTCATGATCTGCAGATACGACGACCGCCATTCTTTCCTGAGATTCCGATATCGCCAGTTCTGTCCCGTCGAGGCCTTCATATTTTTTCGGCACCTTATCGAGATCGATGTCCAGACCTTCGGACAGCTCGCCGATAGCGACGGAAACGCCTCCGGCGCCGAAGTCATTGCACCGCTTGATGAGTGTAGCGACTTCTTTTCTTCTGAACATCCTCTGTATGCTTCTCTCGACCGGCGGATTGCCCTTCTGGACTTCTGCTCCGCAGGTCAGTATCGATTTTTCCGTATGCTTCTTGGATGATCCGGTAGCGCCGCCCATCCCGTCTCTTCCTGTCCGTCCGCCGACAAGGATGATCACGTCTCCGGGCGAAGGCACTTCTCTGACTACATGGTCGGCAGGAGCGGCGCCTATGACAGCACCGACTTCCATCCTTTTGGCCACATAGTCATCGTCATATATCTCGGTCACCTGGCCCGTGGCCAGTCCGATCTGGTTTCCGTACGAACTGTATCCGGCAGCCGCTTCTCTGGTGATCTTTCTCTGCGGCAGCTTGCCGGGAATAGTATCTTCTATCGCCTTTCTCGGGTCGGCCGCGCCCGTGACTCTCATGGCCTGATAAACATATACTCTTCCGGAAAGCGGATCTCTGATCGCTCCGCCCAGACATGTCGCCGCGCCGCCGAACGGCTCGATCTCGGTGGGATGGTTGTGAGTTTCATTCTTGAACATCACCAGCCATTCTTCCTCTTTGTCATTGATCCTGGCATTGACTTTTATAGAGCAGGCATTGATCTCTTCTGATTCGTCAAGATCGTCGCATTTGCCCTCCTTCTTGAGATATTTGGCTCCGATGCAGGCCATGTCCATCAGACATATATCCTTTTTTCTGTCTCCGTATACCGTTTTCCTGATGTCCATATATTCGGTGAACGCTTCTCTTATCATATCGCTGTAAGGGCCGTCATCAAAATATATATCTGTCAGTTCAGTGTTGAATGTAGTATGGCGGCAGTGGTCTGACCAGTATGTGTCGATGACCTTTAATTCCGTCATGGTCGGGTCGCGTTTTTCTTCATTCGCAAAATAATTGCGTATATGGATGATATCGGCAGTGCTCATGGCGAAGTCCAGTTCCTGCCTGTAGCGTTCCAGTTCTTCATCATCCATATCGATAAATCCCCTGATGACTTTTACATCCTCGGGGATCTCGGTCTCCATCGCCAGATCATCAGGTTTATCCATCTGCGCTTCCTGACTGTCCACAGGATTAGTGACATAATCCTTTATGGCCTCCAGATCGCTGCTGCTGACATCGCCCTCCGCCACATATATCTTGGCGAATTTGACCAGCGGATCCGCATCAGGCTTCATGAGTCTGATACATTGTGCTGCCGAATCTGCCCTCTGGTCATACTGACCCGGCAGATATTCAACGGCGAAAAAAATTGCAGTTCCCTCATCGACCGGCAGCTGTTCGTCATATGCCTTATCGATAGCGGGTTCTGCAAATATACTGTATTTTGCCATTTCATAAGTTTCATCATCCACGCCCTGGATATCATATCTGTTGATTATCCTCAGTCCCCTGAGACCCTCCAGATGAAGATTCTGTCTGAGATCTGCAAGGAGTCCCTGGGCTTCTACTGCAAACTCCTCTTTCTTCTCTACGAATATCCTCCTGACCATTGTTCCTCCTTGATTTTCCGATGTTATCTGCTTTCTTTGAAAATTCAGCGAACATTTGCGGTTTTTGTTCGCCCAAATGTTCGTGTTTTTGCGTTTTTTCTCTTGTTATTCATGTATATTAACATAAAAACAGCACTAAAAGTGCTGTTTCGGATAATATTTCATTTTAATGTTCGTTAAATGTCGAACTTTAGCCCTTGATATATCTCGTAAAATACGCGATACATATCGCTTCTGTAAATTTATAACATATCTGCGGCTGCTCTACTCCTGTATAAGCTCGGATTCCGTGATCAGCATGCCCGGACTTATGTCGTTATCTTCACAAGGCACCTCTGAAAATACCTGAAAATCGAAGGCCAGCGCCGCTGTATGCATATCAGCATGCCGCTCCAGAAAGCGGTCATAAAAGCCGCCGCCGTATCCGATCCTGTGCCTGCGTCTGTCAAATGCCACTCCCGGCATGACGACCAGGATATCCTTGTCTTTCACGCCTGATGTGTCTCCGCTGCCGTCGCTCCCGTCACTGCAGCCGCAGGCCGCTTTAGGTTCGAGTATGCCGAAAAAACCCGGCGACAGTTCATCAAATGATTTCAACGGACAGAATATCATTTTTCTGTCCTGCATGCCGTTCCCGTTTTCTTCTGCCGCTTTTCCTTCCGCAGATCTGCCCTCAGGCCCGGCAGGAACTATCTTCGGCACGCAGACCTTTTTACCGTCGGCCCACGCTCTGTCTATGATGTCGCCTGTCTTCGGTTCTTTCCTGCAGTCGAGATAGATGTATACTGCTCTGCATTTCTTATATACATCAAGAGCGCAGATCTTTGCGGCTATGCTGCGGCTCTTCTCTTCGAGCTGCACAGCCGTAAGTTCTCTGCGTTCTGCAAATATCAGTTTTCTTATTTCGTTCTTCGTTTTCATTTTATTATGTCTGCGCTCCGCCAGTAGCTGCATGATATTCAGTCAGATGCCTCTTCCGCCGCCCGGATGAGCATCTCCGCTTCCTCCCCGGTAAGCTTCATGCTGACACACAGCTTTTCCACTTCTGTCATCGGCGGCACGAAAGTCTTATCCGTGCACATGTTGGTGAAATGGTTTTTATCCATGTGAAGTTCTCCGAAGGTAATTTCCCCGGACGATATCTTGCGGTCATAAAGTCTGAAAAAAATCGCTGCAAAAGATTCACTCATGATACGGCCTCCATGTCATGATTATAACACATCGCATAATAACAAAATAGTGACATCGGCAAAGCTGCTGCATGCCACCATTTCATTTTTTCGATCGGCAGATCTTCTCCGCCGCCTACAGCTTGTCTGCCGAGCCCATGACGTCTTTGATTTTATGAGCGACCATATCCTTTATCGCCTCTCTTGCCGGCCCGAGATATTTCCTTGGATCGAATTCCTCAGGATGTTCAACAAAGCACTGTCTGATCTTTGCAGTCATAGCCAGCCTCAGGTCGGTATCCACATTGATCTTGCATATACCATATTTGGCCGCTTCTCTGAGCATGTCTTCCGGCACGCCCTTGGCTCCTGGAATATCTCCGCCGTATTTATTGCAGAGTTCTACGAATTCAGGCATCACTGTAGATGCCCCGTGGAGGACGAGCGGCGTTTCGGGTATAACTGCATGTATCTTCTTCAGCCTTTCAAAATCAAGGTGAGGAGTGCCCTTGAATTTGTAAGCGCCGTGACTGGTGCCTATAGCTACTGCCAGAGAATCCACGCCTGTCTCGGCGACGAACTTCTCCGCATCATGCGGATCGGTAAAAGTCGCGTCCTGGACGCAGACATCGACGGCATCTTCTATGCCGGCCAGCTTTCCCAGTTCCGCTTCGACTACGACACCTTTAGAGTGGGCATAATCGACGACCTTTTTTGTAAGTGTTATATTTTCATCCAATGTGTATTTCGAACCGTCTATCATAACTGACGAAAATCCGTTATCTATGCAGTCTCTGCATATTCCGAAATCGGCGCCGTGATCGAGGTGCAGCACCAGATCGAGGCCTGTGTCCTCCATGGCCGCTTCTACCAGTTTTACAAGATATGCGGGATTCGCATATTTTCTCGCGCCGGCAGACACCTGCAGGATCACAGGCGATTTTTCCTGCTGCGCAGCTGCGACGATCCCCTGTATTATCTCCATATTATTGACATTGAAAGCGCCGACTGCATAATCCGCGGGCAGCGCTTTTCGAAACATTTCTTTTGTGGTAATCAGTGTCATATTTTTCCTCCCATCATTATCATGACTTCGCCTCTGTCTTTATTTAGAAAGCATATCTGCCAGTTCTATCATTTTAAAATCCGTCTTTCTTTTGGTATCCACTGCTTCCATGATATCTATAGAGGTGATCTCATTGTGATTTATGCCGATGGCTGCGCTGTCCGCTTCCTGTTCTATAAGCTTTACTGCTTCATATCCCATCAGACAGGCTCTCAGTCTGTCCTCCATGCTGGGACTGCCGCCTCTCTGAAGATAAGCAAGCACGACTTTGCGGACTTCCACTTTTGTCTCCATGCGTATGATCTCAGCAAGTTCATCTGTGGAAACGCTGGCGCCTTCAGCCCTTACTATTATGCTGTGTCTCTTTCCTTTATCCATGCCTTCTACTATCTTCTGACATACCTTGTCAGTGTCCGTTTCCACTTCCGGTATCAATATGCATTCAGCACCGCCGGTAACTCCAGCATACATCGCGATATCTCCGCAGTCTCTGCCCATTACCTCGATTATGGTCGTCCTGTCATGAGAGTTCGCTGTATCTCTTATGTTGCCTATTGCAGACAGGACCGTATTTACAGCCGTATCGAACCCTATCGTGTAATCTGTATATCCCATATCATTGTCTATAGTGCAGGGAATGCCCATGACAGTCACTCCCAGCTTTGCCAGTTCCGCGGCGCCGCGGAAAGTACCGTCGCCTCCGCAGGCGACCACTGCCTCTATGCCGTGCAGTTTTAAATTTCTCAAGGCGGTCTCGCGGCCTTCTTCAGTCATAAATTTTTCACTCCTGGCGGTTTTCAGCACAGTGCCTCCGCGCTGCATTATATCTCCGACCGATGAGCGCTCCATCAATTTCATGTCGTCATCGATCATTCCGTCGAAGCCTCTTTCTATACCCATGACATCCATCCCGCAGGAAATAGCTGTCCTGACCACTGCACGTATCACAGCATTCATTCCCGGGGCATCTCCGCCGCTCGTAAGTATTCCTATTCTTTTCATATTCTATGCCTCCGATCATTACTGATATGATCTGTTTCTTTCCAAATATGCAGACTCTGCAGACAGTATCCGCTATAAAGATCCTGCAGACAGTATCCGCCGGCCTGACGGCCGGCGGATAATCTCATGATCTATAAAGTAGTAGTAAAGCCGCCGTCCACGCTTATACTCCAGCCATTCACATAATCTGAAGCTCTGCTTGCCAGATAAACGATCGTTCCCATCAGATCCTCCATCTTGCCCCATCGTCCTGCAGAGATACGGTTTGTGATCTTATCATAAAATGCCGGATCCTTCCTCAGTTCAGCATTGACCTCGGTCGCCAGGAATCCCGGCGAGATCGCGTTTGACTGGATATTGTATTCGCCAAGTTCATTCGCAAATACTCTCGTCAATCCGATTATTCCGGTTTTTGCTGCCGTATATGGCGGACAGTGTTTATCTGCCGTATACGAAAGTGCCGAACCTATATTTATTATCTTGCCGTGCTTTTGTTCCATCATGACTTTTGATACTGCATGCGAAAGATAATATACTGCATTCAGATCAAGATCGATGCACATTTCCCAATACTTATCAGGATATTCCGCAAAAGGTGCGAATGCGCTTGCTCCCGCGTTGTTGACGAGGATATCTATTTTTCCGTATTCTTTCATGCATCCGTCAACAACTGCCTGTATATAGTTTTTATCTGTCAGATCTCCTTTGATGAATTTTACTTTTCTGCCTTCTGCTTCTACAAGTTCCCTGACTTCATCTGTGTCGTCAGTGAAATGCGGTATATACAGATCTGCGCCCGCTTTTGCAAATGCCGCCGCATATGCCTCTCCCAGGCCCTGATTTGCTCCGGTGATTATCGCCACTTTATCCTTAAGGCTGAAAAAATCCAGCGAAAAGTTCCCAAAATCTGTTGCCATTTTAACGCCTCCCGTTATTTCAGCATTCCCTTTATTGTCTTTGCAATGCCGTCTCTGTCCATACCGTAATAATGATATATTTCATCCGGCGAACCCAGGACAGAAAACTCATCCGGCATTCCTATACGTTTGAATTTGCCTGAAAAGCCTGCTTCGCAAAGCACTTCTGCGACTGCACCGCCCAGACCGCCATTGATGGAATGGTCTTCCACCGTTACTACTGCGCCAGTTTTCCTGGAATATTTTATGATCGCTTCTGTGTCCAGAGGCTTGATCGTATGCATATCAATGACTCCCGCGCTTATTCCTTCTTCCGCCAGGGCCTTTGATGCCATCATACATTCATATATATTCGATCCTGTGGAAATGATCGTGACATCATCGCCCGCAACAGTTTCGATAGCCTTGCCGATTTCGTATTCATAACTGTCGTCAGCGTATACATTAGGCGAACCGGCTCTGTCTATACGTATGATCATCGGTCCGTCATAATCCATCGATTTTCTTATGATCTTCTTGCACTGTCCTGCATCTGCAGGCACGCACACCGTCAGATTCGGTATAGCTCTGTAAAGCGCCAGATCCGCAATGTCATTATGCGTCGGGCCGCCGGCAGCGGTAACTCCCGAATGCGTCCCTATGAGTCTCACCTTGACATCATTGTAGGCAATATCTGTGTGTATCTGATCTGCAGCCCTGAGCGGCAGGAACGGTCCGAACACCTGCGAGAACACTGTCAGACCCGACAATGCCAGTCCTGCCGAAGCACCTACTTCATTAGGCTCGGCAATACCGAAATTGAAACATCTGTCCGGATATTTTGCTACCATTTTGCCTGCTGCTGTTGAAGGTGCAACGTTGTCGCTGAAACAAAATACAAAATCTTCTCCCGCATCGGCCATCGACAGCAGTTCCTCGCCATAGGCTTCTCTTGCGCTCGATAGCATTTCATCAAAATTATATGTCGTTTTAACTGCCATTTATCTCACCATCCTATTCTTTTCAACATCAGCCAGGGCTTCGTCGAGCTGTTCTTTAGCTATGCCGCCGCCATGCCATTTATAGTTGTTCTCCATAAAATCAACGCCCTTGCCCTTTACGGTGTTTGATATAATGAACGTCGGCTTCTGGCGTTTTACAGGATCACACGTCGGTATTTTATCAAGCGCTTCCAGCACCTGGAGCATATCGTTCCCGTCTTCGATCTCGATGCAGTTCCATCCGAAAGCTTCGACTTTTTCTTTTACCGGCTCGATGTTCATTACTTCCTTCGTCGGTCCTGTCATCTGCACACTGTTCTTATCAAGAATAGCTACCAGATTTCCCAGTTGATGATGACCGCCGGCCATCAGAGCTTCCCAGTTGGTTCCTTCATCAAATTCTCCGTCGCCGACCATTACTATCGTTCTCCACGGTGCTTTCTTATATCTTGCACCAAGAGCTTCTCCTACCGCGATAGGCAGTCCATGTCCCAGCGAGCCTGCAGATACTTCGATGGCCGGAACGTATTTTCTGTTGGAATGCATCCCGAACTGTGCAGTATCCAGTGTCTCAAAATGCTCCACCATATAATCTATGGTGTACAGGCCCATGTCCTGAAATATCGTATACAGCGTTTCGCTGCAATGACCTTTGCTCAGGATAAACCTGTCTCTGTCTTTCATCTTGACGTCTTTGGAATCCCAGTTCATGTATTCATAATAGAGTGCCACACATACTTCTACTATTGAGAGTTCTCCTCCCAAATGTCCCATTCCTATTCTGTAAATAAAATTAAGCAGGTCTTTCCTTATTTTTAAACATTTATCTTCGAGTTCAACGACTCTCTTCATGTCGATGTTACTACTCATCTTTTCTTCCTTTCTGGTTTTCCCGTTTATTCAAGTCCGTTGCTGCATCTGATAAGTATCTTCGGATATTTCCCGGAGATCTGAGCTTTGAAGGCTTCCTTGGCATCATCGATGTAATATTCCTTATCGATAAAATCACTAAGATCGAATCTGCTCATTATCTGTGCTGCTCTGGGATATGTGTAAGGAGCAACAAATACACCGGAAATAGTCAGTTCATTTGCATAACAGTATTTGAACAGATTGAGCGGCATCTCATAATCACCCGGATACATTGCCGCATAAAGCAGTGTGCCTCCCTTTGCAGTGATCGGCAGCAAGCCTTCTGTCGCATGTACAGATCCCGAACAGTCGATAACGACATCGTATCCAAGTCCGCCGGTGATCCGGTCTGTTTCTTTCTGCTGATCCTGATTCACAGGATCTATGGTATAGTCAGCTCCGTATTTTACTGCCAGCTCGCGTCTTGCCGCTACCGGTTCTATAAGGGTAAGCGCGACCGCACCCATCATTTTGACAGCCTGCAATGCCAGCAGTCCGATCGGACCTCCGCCGCATATCGCGACCCGCTGTCCTATCTTCATATGTATTTTGTCCATGATCCTTGTTGCTATCGAGATGGGTTCCAGCATACATCCCTCTTTAAGGCTGACATCATCGGGAAGCTTATACACCTGCGCTTCGTTCCAGACAATGAACTCGCTCATGCCCGGGCTGTTGTACTCTTCCGAATGCGGGCAGAACTGCTGCTGTCCGTTTTGACAGTAATAGCATTTCCCGCAGAATCCCAGGAAGTTGCCTGCTACCCTGTCTCCGACTTTCAATCCTTTTGATGTCGCTTTTTCTCCGAGTTCTACTATCACTCCCGATATCTCGTGGCCTATGCCGAATGGGGGTTCCCATCCGAATATACCTTCCACAAGATGCGGATCGGAACCGCATATCGCACAGTATGCCACTTTTATTTTTACATCTTCAGGTCCTACTGTCAGTTCCGGAACCTCCCTGACATCTACCTCTCCTCTGGTCGTTTCATCAGGATCGCGAAGGCTGCCTGTTTTTATTACCTGTATCTGTTTCATTTATATTGCCTCCTGTCTAATCATCAGCTGCTGCGGTTTCATTATTTTCAGCGCGGCGTTTTGCATTTCTTGCTGCAATATCCTTCTGCATACTCTGCACCTTTTCTTCATTCAGGTGATAGAAGGCGCCGAATACTATCATCGTGACAACTATTACCGCCAGCGGCAGAAGAGTCGTCAGATTACGTATCGCGGAAAGCACTGCTTCAGACTGTGCCTGATTGGCCACATATCCGACCTTGCCCAGTACGGCATTTGGAACAGAGCCGCCTACTATCATTCCGAACTTTATTCCAAGCCCGGTCACTGTCATACATATTGCCGTATATCTTTTTCCTGTTTTCCAGTCTGCATATTCAACCGGGTCAGTTATTACGGACCACAGTATCCCCATAAGCACGCCATATCCAAATGAGGTCACTCCTCTGGAAGCCATCATTCCGGCGAGAGCTCCCGAAGGCATGAGGAACAGCAGAAATGCTCCGATCGCAGCCAGTGCCAGTCCGAACATGACTGTACCCTTTTTCTTCAGTCTTTTGGCGAGGAACGGTACACACGGCACACCGAATACAGAAGGAAGCATCATCATCATAGAGAACCATGACAGCATATCCTCCCGGCCTGCATAATATTTGATATAGTAAGCTCCCATTGTCGACTGCAGCTGGCTGAGCGAATACACACCCAGGAACAGAATGAACATTATAAATACAGGGCCTATTCCGAACCATACTCTGAATACATCCTTCGCCGTTGCTTTATCGTTGGGATCTATCGGCTGAGGCGGTACTTTTTCTATGATCTGATGTGATCCCCACATAAGTATCGTTACCATTATGACTGCCATTATCAGCGTCGTTACCATATAGCCTCTCTGGATGGACATGAACTTTGTCAGATATCCGCTGAGACTGGGAAGCATGATAGCGCATACGACTCCGCCCAGCTGAGCCAGCGTCATACGCGTCGACTGCAGACGCGTTCTTTCGTTCTGGTCATTGGTGATCAGCGATGCTGTTGATATGTATGGCTGTATTATGAATGTGTACAGCATATTCAAAAGGTTATATGTAATAGCCGCCCACGCCAGTTTCCATCCGTAGCCGAAATCCGGAGTCGTATATGTAAGGACAGCAACCGCTCCAAATGGAACAGCGCCCCACATGATATACGGCCAGTACTTTCCTTTTTTTGGAGAAAGTCTCTCGATAATCGTTCCCATCATTGGATCATTCACTGCATCCCAGAATCTGGACAGAAGGAACAGCAGCGCGACATGTGTCGGCTTCAGGCCGAATATATCTGTGTAAAAGTAACTGATATACAATGCAATGCATTGGAATACCAGATTCATAGCAAAATCGATCGAAGAGTACCCTATCAGTTCTTTCCCTCCGATCTTATAATAACCGAACTGGTCACTTGTCTTTACCCAGTTGGCAGGGTTCTTTGAACTGTGACTTAGATCCCTGGACATGATTAACACCTCCGTATCAGTGTTCTTTAAGATAATTAATAATGGTGATCATCCATTGAACGTAATTCTACTCGTGACAAAGTTGTCATTCAATTTACAGAAAGGACCATTTAAATCATTTTTTTGTCCTTTGTATGCAAATGCATACATTTTAAATAATGCATTAACCCACAGTTTTCAACATTATGGAGGCGCTCTGCAGACACCCGCGCTTTTTGTTTGATGTTTTTTATAGTATAATTACAGAAATGATTATAAAACAGTTATGAAAAATCAGAAAGGTTTGTGATTTTGTAATGCCGTATCAGCAGCCTATCAATTTACTGTGTCATCCGCACACAGAAAATATCCCGTTGGAAAACTACACACTAGATGTCAATTATGTGGACAGGCTTGACAATATGACAGTTGAATTTCCGCATAGTCATACCCGATACTATGAGATCTATTATGTGGAAAAGGGGCGCCTTCCGATAATGGCTGACGGGGTGAATTACGAGCTGTCAAAGAATAAGTTCCTTCTTCTTGCTCCGGGCACCAAACACGGATCCCTCTATACACCCGAAATAGATAAACAGTATTTTGTCATAGTTTTCGACTTTATCAAAAAAAATATAGACCCTGCATATCAGGCTTCCATGCAGTTTGAGCAGAAGCATATAGAAGCCTTCTTCAACACCATGAAAAACAGAACGCATATGATAGCCGAAGATAAATTCGATGCAGGTCAGTATATCAACAAACTGGAAAGGGAAGTTACCGAAAAAAAATTCGGGTGGGAATTCATCACCCGCTCATATTATATAGGTATCATAACGATGCTGTTAAGAAACATTATCGAACCTGCCGATCCGGATATGGCTCTTGAAATGACAAACATGCCGATCGCAATAACAAAATATCTGCATGCAAATTACGAGAAATCTTTGTCAGTACAGGATGTCGCTGATGAATTTCACGTATCTGCAAGACACATATCACGCATATTCAAAGAATACTTCGGTACAAGTCTGAGCAGGACCCTGACCCTGTATCGTATCAGCTATGCAAAAAATTATCTGATCGATACTGATTATTCTCTGGACAGGATAGCGGAAGAAATCGGACTGTCTTCCGCCAGTGCGCTGTCTAAACTTTTTAAAGAGACAGAGGGTATCAGCATTACCGAATACAGATCAAAAATCAAAAATCATCGCTGACCGCTTTAGATAGATATCACATCTGTCTTCGTTATAAACATATTGACATCTCCATTTCCCTCATTTCACATTGCCTGCATGCTTTTATTTTTTTGGTTTTTCTGCAGCATCTACTTCGCAGATCGCGCTGCCGTGCAGCGTGAATTTTATGGTCGCGCTGAATTCGTCGTTCACCTTATCATAGATACGCCCGCTGCTGGATGTGCCGCCGGCAACCGTATGGACGCTGTTCGCAATATATCCGATCCTGCCGAAGCCTTCCATCTCTACTCTGACCGCCTCGCTGTCGACGGGATTGTCCGGTTCCTTTCTGCACATGACTTTTTTCCCCGGCCGCACCGATTTTTCTCCTTCGGAATATTTTATCCCTGTTAATGTAAAATACATATTCATTCCTCCTTTTTTTACTTTTCTGTCCCTGTTTTCTATAATTGTGATGCTATGTCTTATTTAATTATGATGCTTATGTTTTCTTTAACTGTAATGCTTATATTTTCTTCGGCTGTATCATTTCTGTTGTATGTATTATAATCAAGGCTCCGCGGTTATATGTCCCATTTATGGGCCAAGCAGCGCGCCATGCTGTTATTTTAATGATGCGGGCCTTTCTCATTTCGGCAATGCGGCACATCTTTATTTCTGTAAATCGGACTGCCGGCTCAGGTTGCGCCGCCCTGATTTTACTTATCCTTCATTCGGTACAGCCGTTATGTTATACTGTCTATAGATGAAATGATCACGTGACCGTTCATCAGAACATAAGGAACATGACTATGAGATCGTTCATCAGAAACAGCTGTCGTCTGCCGGCGGCAGCACTATTCGATCTAAGGTGGGTATCATGGAGCAAACTAAAAAAAAGATGCTGGTCATAATAGAGATCCTCAAAGAGACTGATGAGGAACATCCGATGACCGCAAACCAGATCTGTGCAGAACTCGGAAGGCGTAATATCAAAGCTGAACGAAAATCCGTCAGCCGGGATATAAAGACCCTGTCTGAATCCGGTATGGATATAATCATGTGCACTGATAAAAAGAAAGGCTGTTATCTTGCCAGCCGCCAGTTCGAAGACTGGGAGATCAAGATACTGATCGATGCGGTGTGGCAGGCACAGTTCATTTCCCAGAACACCTCGGCGAATCTGGCCGGCAAACTTCTTTCCGTTACCGGGACCGAAAGCCAGAAGACACTGAGGCAGGTGACTCCCATCCATTCCCATGTCAAAACCGCAAACAAAACCACGCAGATCGCCATCGACGTTTTTCTCCGAGCGATACGCGATAAGCGCAAGGTTTCATTTCAATACGCTTCCATGGGCACAGACATGAAACTCTATTACAGAAAAGACGGAGCTGTCTATACAGTCAGTCCGTATTCTCTCGTCTGGGGAAGCGAACACTATTATCTCATCTGCAACACCAACGGACATGAAGGTCTTGGATATTACCGCCTTGACCGCATGCACAATTTAAAAGCTGCCGATGAGAGTATCACACCGGCGGCTTTGGCTGCCGGTCCGGACCCTGCGTCAGCGATAGATGATTTTGTAAAAAACAGCATCCATCATTACGGCGGCAGAAAAACATATCTAACTCTCAAGGTCTCACCCGACATGATGGATCATCTGGTCGACCAATTCGGCATGGATATGATAATTAAGAGCTGTGCCGCATCAGAAGATGAAGGGAAATATCTGGTGACCGCGGAGACCTCCGAAAGCGACGGCCTCTATTACTGGCTGCTACAGTTCGGCAGCAACATAGAAATAATCTCTCCCTCTTCCGTCAGGGCGAAATATATCGCCATGCTCAATAAAATACTTGAAAAATACTGATGCCTCCGAAGGTATCTGGACGTTATCCGACGATCCGTCTGTAACCGTCCGGATCTGTATCGCCTTCCGAACTGATCACTGCTATCACTGAATCTCTGTTGATACCGAGAGCTTTTTTCATTTCCGCAAAAGCAGGATCTTCGCATACAGCGCGCACAAGTCCGTACGTCACTGCTCCGGATTCTCCCGATACTACCGCAGGATCGCTGCCGGACGGGCGTGCCAGGCTCCTCATTCCCAGTTCGGTTATCTCGTCTGCACATTTGAAAAAGAAAGAAGCATGATCTTTCAGAACAGGCATTGTAAAAATATTGGGCTCTCCGCAGTTCAGTCCTGCCATTATGGTAGGCGTGTTTCCTTCTATCGCCACCATTCTGTTCTGCCTGGCCGATTCAAAACAGCACGCAGAATCCGCTGCTTCCACGATCGATACTGTCGGGCACTCGTCGCCGTAATGATCCTTCATCCATCCCAGCACGCCTCCTGCCATCGAACCGACTCCCGCCTGAAGGAAGACATGCGTCGGCATCTGTCCTGCCGCTTCCATCTGTTCAGCGATCTCGGCAGCCAGCGTAGTGTAGCCTAGAGTTATAGCATTCGGAATATCTTCATAGCCTGCAAAGCCTGTATCCTGGACCAGATGGTAACCGTTTCTGTCAGCAAATTCAGAGGCATGCTTAACGCACCCCATGTAATTGCGGTCCATTATTTCCACGGTCACATCACCCATATCGCGTATCGCGTCCGCCCGCACTTCTTTCGAGCCTTCCGGCATGAATACGAACGATCTGCAGCCGGCGCGATCGGCTGCCCATGCCACTGCCCTGCCGTGATTTCCATCCGTGGCTGTCACGAAAACAGGGTGTTCTTCTCCGCATGTCCTGATGACCATATCCACGGCATAACTGGCCCCCAGCCCTTTGAACGCATTGAGTCCGAATCTCTTTGATTCATCCTTGACATACATCCCCTTGATGCATATCTGCTCAGCTGCGCAGTCCATAGCTGCCAAGGGCGTAGGCCTGTAGACATCGAGGCTCTCATGGAAGCTCCTTACCTTTCTGTAATTGTTTTCACTGAATATCTCCGGCAGTCTGCCGCCGGCAGGATGATTTGCGTAGATCTGTATGCTGTCTTTCATGCTGTCCTCCATCTGCTTTATATATATCATTACATGTTTCTGTTTATATTCGTTTTTATTTTATAACAGCGTCTGATTTTTGTATAGCGTTATTCATTTGCAGACACGGCTGCGATTCCTTTGCGACACTAAAGAAACAGGACTCGGCTTATATTTCTTTGCGATAGTTAAAAAACAGGCTCGGCTTTTATTTCTTTGAGATACGAAAAAAACAACATGCGCCTGTACCTTTTTACGATATTGAAAAAGCAGCACGAGGCTGCTTTTTCAGGTTATGTAATAATTATGTTCCGAGGAGATGTGATCTATTCAGTATAATACGGCCTCTCATGATATTCAGTATGCAGCAGCTCGTGTGCCTTGCTGCCTCCTGCCATACCGAGATACTCCTTGTAGAGCTTCTTGATGGCTGGATTGTTATGTGATTTTCTGATGAACGTGTTCCTGTCTTCGCTGTAGAGCGCCTTTGCACGTTCTTCCTTTATATCCTTCCAGTTGCGCACGTTAGACTGCTGTATGGGCTGGCCGCCGCCGTTGACGCAGCCTCCCGGGCAGGCCATTATCTCGATGAAATCAGCTTCTACTTCGCCGCTGCGCACTTTTTCAAGCAGTTTGCGCGCATTGCCGAGTCCGTGGGCGCATGCTGCGCGTACCTTGACGTTGGCTATCTCTACCGTTGCCATCTTGATGCCATCCAATCCGCGTATAGCCTCGTATTCAATATTATCTGCACTTGTACCAGTGAGTATGTCCGCCGCTGTACGCAGTGCCGCTTCCATTACTCCGCCGGTAGCTCCGAAGATGACTCCAGCACCGGTGGCATTGCCGAAGGGATCATCAAAATCGCTGTCCCCAAGACTCGGGAAATCTATACCGACATCATATATCATTTTGGCAAGTTCTCTTGTTGTCAATACTACGTCCACATTCGGATATCCGCCGTTCTGCATCTCAGGCCTCTTGGCTTCAAATTTCTTGGCCGTGCACGGCATCACCGATACGACGAATATGTCTTTTGGATCCAGCCCTTCTTTCTCCGCATAGTAGCTCTTAAGTATGGCACCGAACATGGTATGCGGCGACTTGCATGAAGAAAGATTATCCAGCATGTCCGGGAAGTTGTGTTCGCAGAACTTTATCCATCCCGGCGAGCATGATGTTATCAGCGGCAGCTTGCCGCCTCCCCTGATCCTGTCTATAAGCTCCGATGCTTCTTCCATTATCGTCAGATCGGCACCTGTGTCCGTGTCGAATACTTTGTCGAAGCCCAATATCTTCAGAGCCGATACCATCCTGCCTGTTACCGGAGTGCCGATCGGCATCTGGAATTCTTCACCCAGAGCGGCTCTAACGGCTGGCGCTGTCTGTACAAGAACATGCTTCGTCGGATCATATATGGCCTTCCAGACTTCATCGATATCGCTCTTTTCATGCAGAGCTCCTACCGGGCATACGTTGATGCACTGACCGCAGTTGACGCATGGCGTTTCGGAAAGGCTCTTGCCGAAAGCCGCACCTACTACCGTCTCAAATCCTCTGTTCATGGTATCTATGACGCTCACTGTCTGAACTTTTTTACAGGCGCTGATGCATCTCCTGCAAAGTATGCACTTATTCGGATCTCTTACTATCGATACCCCTATATCCAATGGTTTCTTTTTTGTATCGCCCTCGAAGCGGACAGTGTCCACAGAGAGTTTGTTAGCCAGTGTCTGCAGCTCACAGTCCATCCAGCTCCTGGTGCAGGTCTGACAGCTTGAATTGTGGTTAGACAGGATCAGCTCCAGGTTGACCCTTCTTGCCTCCATGACCTTCGGCGTGTGTGTCAGCACTTCCATGCCTTCTGCCACAGGATGCACACATGCCGCCTGCAGCGCTCTTGCGCCCTTCACTTCTACAATACACATACGGCAGCATCCCATCTCATTGATATCCTTGAGATAGCACAGTGTAGGTATCTGTATGTTCACTTCCTTTGCCGCTTCCAGTATCGTATAGTTTTCCGGAACGTAAAGGTTTATGCCGTCTATGGTCATATTTACTTTATTCATCGTTTACGCTCCTTTCTTAAGCATTATTGAGAATAGATTTGAACGGACATTTGGCAACGCAGGTGCCGCACTTGACGCACTTATCCTGATCGATGACATATCCTTTTTCGGGATCCTTCGATATGCATTCCGTAGGACAGTTCTTGGCGCAGATGCCGCATTCCTTACATGTGTCTCTGTCGATTATATATCTTACCATCGACTTGCAGACTCCCGCCGGACATTTCTTGTCTACGACGTGTGCTATATACTCGTCCTTGAAATATCTCATGGTCGAAAGTATCGGATTCGGCGAAGTCTGCCCCAGTCCGCACAGTGCGCTGGCCTTGATGTTCCTTGCCAGTACTTCCAGTTTGTCCAGATCCTCCAGCTCGCCTTTCCCTTCGGTGATCCTGGTAAGTATCTCCAGCATCCTCTTGGTTCCTATCCTGCAGGGAGGACATTTGCCGCATGATTCATCTACAGTGAATTCCAGAAAGAATTTTGCCAAATCGACCATGCAGGTATCTTCATCCATAACTATCAGTCCGCCGGAGCCCATCATCGAGCCCATCTCTATCAGCGAATCATAATCTATGGGCGTATCCAGTTTGCTGGCCGGTATGCATCCGCCCGAAGGTCCTCCCGTCTGGGCCGCCTTGAACTTCTTGCCATTGGGTATGCCGCCGCCGATATCATATATTATCTCTCTGAGGGTAGTTCCCATGGGGACTTCCACCAGACCCGTATTGTTTATCTTGCCTACCAGGGCAAACACTTTAGTGCCCTTTGATTTCTCCGTGCCGACACTTGCAAACCATTCCGCGCCATTCAGGATTATCGGCGGTATGTTCGCATATGTCTCGACATTGTTCAGTATCGTCGGTTTGCCGAACACGCCCTTCACTGCCGGAAACGGCGGACGGGGATGCGGTTCGCCTCTCTTGCCTTCCACAGAAGTCAGCAGGGCTGTTTCTTCGCCGCACACGAATGCTCCGGCTCCAAGCCTGATCTCCAGATCGAAATCGAACCCTTTTCCAAATATGTCTTTGCCCAGCAGGCCGTATCCTTCAGCCTGCTTTATCGCCAGTTTCAGTCTTTCGACTGCTACCGGATATTCTGCTCTGACATATATGTATCCCTGATCTGCTCCGATCGCATATCCCGCGATAGCCATGGCTTCTATCACTGAGTGCGGATCTCCTTCCAGTACGGAACGATCCATGAATGCTCCCGGGTCGCCTTCATCAGCATTGCAGCACACATATTTCTGCTTCACCTGCTGTCCCGCCGCAAAACTCCACTTCACTCCGGTGGGGAAGCCCGCGCCGCCTCTGCCTCTGATCTGCGAATCTTTCACAGTCTGCACTACGTCTTCCGGGCTCATCTCTGTGAGAGCCTTTTCCAGAGCCTTGTATCCGTCTTTGGCTATATATTCATCGATGCTTTCCGGATCGATAGTGCCGCAATTGCGCAGAGCGTTCTTCTTCTGCATCTTGAAGAACGTCGTGTCTCTGAGCGCATTCATTACCTTCTTTTCATCTCCGTCATCTGCCAGCAGCCGATCTACCGGCTTTCCGCCTTTTATATGAGAGTCTGTGATCTCCTGCACATCTTCAGGCTTGACTCTTACATATGTTATCTGATCTGGATATGTGATCATTATCGGTCCCTGTGCGCAGAGGCCGAAGCAGCCTGTCTTGACGACCTTGACTTCCTTTTCAAGCCCCCCTGTCTTTATCTGCTTTTCCAGTTCTGCGATGATCTCAAGGGACCCTGATGACTGGCATCCTGCTACTCCGCATACCAGGATCTGCATGCGATATCCTGCAGTCACCGGCTCCTGCGGCATCAGTCTGACTGCCATATCTGCGCGTTTCTGTTCTCTGATCTCCTGTATGTCAGAAATGCTCTTTATCATTGTGCGCCAGCTCCTTTCTGCGTACCGGAATATTCCGCTATGATGTCATCCACCTGATCCGGCGTTACCTTTGCATATACCTTGCCGTTGACCGTCACCACAGGCGCCAGTCCGCATGACCCCACACATCTGCATGAATCAAGTGAAAACCGCCTGTCTTCCGTACATTCCCCGACGTCTATCGACAGTCTCATCCTGAACTTGTCCAGTATATCTCCTGCTCCTTTTACATAACATGCTGTTCCCATGCATACATTTATCTGATACTCCCCTTTTGGATATATCGAAAATGCTGTATAAAAACTCACTACCCCGTAGATCTCCGCCAGTGGGATATCCATTTTATTGGATATATCCATCTGCACCTCGAACGGCAGATATCCGTAAATTTCCTGAGCTTCATGCAGCACCTGTATCAACGTTCCCTTTGTGTCTTTGTACTTGCTGATTATCTCATCAAGTTTAACGGTCCTGTCATCATGCTGCTGGCACCCATTACAGTTTTGCGTCATCTTCTGACTCTCCTTTCATCTTTTATACTAGTATCGATACCTATCCATATATGTTGCACGTATATGGATAAGCCATGTGAGAAATTATATTATTAATGTACACAACATTTAATATACCAAAGTGCAGTAATATATATACTTAAAGCCTAAATTATAATTAAGCAATATACATGCCATAATCTTCAAATATCTGTTTTTTTTGATTTGCCGCGCGATTTTCTGTGTTTTAGCGGTTTTCTCAATCCTTTATATAAATACTTCTTTTTTTAATCGTGCTCAGGTATGCCGCTTCGTGCATATTTGCACGTTTATTATGTATTATCGCAATGCGGCTCGAATACATTTGCGTGATTTTTTATTCATATGCATATTTGCACAATTGTGTAAAATCGCACACAGAAATTTGCGGTTTCTGACGGTTGATTAAAATAAACCATATTGTTAACATTTTGTCAATATTTTTTCACAAAATTTAAAATCTTTTATATAATTATTTAGGAAAAGCACCCACGCACATAATTGTTCTTTATACCATTATGTCTCGTTAAAATGATAACGTCCGTTTTATCTAAAAATCGGTGCTTTTCCTAAATATAATCCTTTCACCAGCAGCGCGTTTAATTAGTGTTATACGCCTTAGTCAACAAATAATAATCTACCGTTATTTCTCTTGGATTATCCGGTGTCGATAAATTTCTAAATGATGCTTCCGCTATTTCCCTGAAATCTTTCGGATCTATACGCGATACATCCCTCATTTTTGGTATGCCTGCATCCCTGCAAAGTTGAGTCAGCGCTCCTGCACAGCTGTATGCTGCCGCCTCAGCAGTCATCCCCAAAGTATCCACTCAAAGCTGTCTGACCATATTGGCATGTTTCTCGATATCCGAAGGTATATTGAATTCTGTTACCGTCGGCAACATGATCGCATTTGCCACTCCATGCGGAGTATCATATCTGCCTCCAAGAGCTTCAGCAATGCAGTGTACTGCAGCTACATCCGAATAACCGAATGCAAAACCTGCCAATGTACTGCCAAGCATCATACCAGTGCAGGATGCTATGGTAGGTTTTTCGACTGCAGCCCTTATATTTCTCTGTATTATGTCTATGGCATAAAGCGCAAACGCGTCCGTATGAGGAGTCGCAACTTTACATGTATACGCCTCCACTGCATGAACCAGAGCATCGACACCGCACGAGGCCATGATCTTAGACGGCAGGCCGAGCAGTACCTCCGGATCGACAATAGCCACCTTCGGTGCTATACGTATATCCAGGATATTTAGCTTTTCATGTGTCTCCGTATCTGTGATAACGGCATCAAATGTGACTTCGCTTCCAGTCCCTGCAGTTGTTGGTATCGCGATGAACGGCAGTAATTCTCTTTCGAGCAGATTCAACTCACACTATGCTATAATATTTTTTCTTTTGTGATTGTAATGCCTACGACCTTGGCTTTATCGATGGAGCTTTCCCCTAATAATCTATACGCAGAGAAATTTTAATAGAATAGTCATCCCACGTCCTGCCCGAGAGCGCATCAAGTATGGTGTCTTCATAAAAATACTGACCGTATTTCATTTTACGGCGTACAGCGTATGCGATCATGCGGCCGGCGATAGCCTCCAGATTGCTGTAGCCTTCATTGTCGTAATAAACAAGATACTTCCCGGCCGGTTTGATATGGTTATAGGAATCATCTTTTTCATCCAGTTTCGTACAAAAATGAGAATAATGATAACCTCTTTTCCCGATGTCCGCCGACGGGATCATGGCTCCCGCCGAATAGGCGCTGTACACATCCAGGTCGTGGCAGTAATTCATATGCCGGCTGAAATTCCTGGCCTCGCCCAGATCTGAATCATCGCCGCTGTATTTAGTCGTAACATAATATTCAGCTTCAAGGTCCTGAACGAGCATTTTACCGTATTTTATTTTCATGGCTTCCTTAGTTATGCGGAGCCTGGTGCTGATATAATGTCTGGCCCACTCCAGTTCTTCGATTTTTTTACGGGCCTCTTCATCTTCTTTTTCGAGAAGCGCAATAAGATTCTCAGGGCTGCGTCTGTCTACATATTTCTTTATCTCTGCCAGCGGCATATCCAGATCGCGCAGCATCGATATCATCGAAAACTCCTCCAGCTGCTGATATGAATAATATCTGTATCCGTTTTCTCCGCGAATATCCGGTTTCAGCACATCTATGTCATCATAGTGGAATAGCGTCTGTTTTTTTACATTGCAGAGCCTGGCGAACTCGCCGGCAGTAAAATGATCCTTCATATTTCTTCCTCTTCGGCATCAGGCCGATTCTCTGATCTTCTCTGTCCGCTTCCGGATCAGACCGATTCACTGATCTTCTCTGTCTGCCGATTATATCTATTTTGTAATAATTCTTGACTATACGGTTACCGTATAGTTTATCATACCTTGGTGTAACAGACAAACAGAAGGTGAAAAAATGGAAGAGATTTTCAACAATGGAATAACCCCGAAAAAATATACCGGCTTTATCATGCCGTCGATAGTAATGACGGTGGTCCTGGGCCTGTATTATGCGATAGACACTTTGCTCGTCGCGGCCTACACCGGCGATCAGGCCCTGGCGACGCTCTCTCTGACATACCCTGTATCCGGCATGATGTGGGGCATTTCGGTAATGCTGGCGGCCGGTTCATCGGCAATAGTGGCCATGAAAATGGGCATGGGCAGAGACCGTGAAGCCAATGAAAAATTCACGCTCATATGTATCGTCTCTGTTGTGCTGTCTCTGCTTTTGATTATTCTGGCCATGATCTTCATGGATCAGATCATAGTTTTCCTCGGTGCCACCAGGAGCCTCGAGGACTTGTGCGGCAGATATCTGCGCATCGCTGTCTGGGGCTGCCCCGGAGCTTTTCTGGGCGTGATCTTCGAATACTATATCCGCGTCGACGGACGCCCCGGTTTCACTCTTTTCCTTTATCTCGTCAGCGGAGGAGCGCATATCGCAGCAGCCTGGATCCTTATGGGCGTCTTCGGCTGGGGCATAGAAGCTGCTGCCGTAGGCTCTGTGGTCGGCCTGTCTCTGACCGCTATAATAGGACTTATTTATTTTATTGTCTTTGATACGAAGCTGAAATTCGTCAGGCCGCAGTTAGACTGGAATTACATCCTGCATACTGTGACCAACGGAAGCAGCGAATTCGTCACAGAAGCCAGCGACGGCATCGCCACATATTTTTTCAACATACTGATGATGAGACTGGCCGGCCCTGACGGTGTGGCTGCCCTCAGTGTGGCCTTCAGCATCCATTACTTTGTACTCTCTATCCACATAGGATATATAACAGGGCTGGCACCGCTGATCAGCTATTACTATGGCGCGCAGAAATTCGACAAAGTCGACACTTTCCTCAGATATTCACGCAATTACATGATCGCCTCCGCGGCCATCATCACTGCTGTGTTTTTCTTCGGAGCGCCTTATATCGTTCAGCTCTTTGAATCTCCCGGCAGCAGCGTTTACGAAATGTCCGTGACCGGCATGCGCCTGCTGGCTCCTTCATTTCTGTTTTCCGGCCTGACGATCTTCGGCAGCGGCTTTTTTACCGCATACGGCAACGGCGTCATTTCCGCGCTGATATCACTGTCGCGCGGACTCATCGCCCTGATAGCGTTCGTCTATCTGCTGACGGCATTCTGGGGCACAGCCGGACTGTGGCTGTCGACATTCGCAGCCGAAGCTGTCACAGCCGCCATGACTGCCCTGCTGATATATAAATACAGAGACAGATACAAGTATTCATTTACAAAAACCAGATCCCGCTGATGGAAAGAGCAAAGACCGGTGATGGAAAGAGCCGCGGCCGGTGATATGGAAAAATCAATACCCGGTGACATAAAAAAATAAATACCTGAGCAGAAAAAAGTAAATATCAGCGAAAAAAAACCAGCCCCGCGTATAACGCGGGGTTTTCATTTGGCGGGCATAGCCCATGCTCCTCGCAGGACGCGTCAAACGCGTAAATATCGGTCTGCCAGTTGCGTTGCTATGTAATTTACTTTTTCTT